>AUXO011689375.1_pt1 | contig 34181 bp, 23 predicted proteins | sample 768731 | NCBI WGS metagenome assembly AUXO01 (sample SAMN02715735, study PRJNA202380) | gut metagenome | biome: sheep rumen | host: Ovis aries | place: New Zealand: Palmerston North
AGCCCCATATAATTTCTCAAGGTAAAGTTCCGATGAGAAAAATACGGGACGTTAAATATATAATTAACAATACTTTAATTATATTACCTTGAAATAAATCTAATCTAAGGGGGGGGGGATAATGGTATAAAAAAAAGCAATCAAAATGATTGCTGTAATCCATATAGAAATACTTCACCCACAACCACAACGCTAATAAATTTCTCAGCGTCGCAAGTACTTTACATGAGTTTCACTTTATAACTTTGACTTTAATTGATACAGTTACCGCATTATTGACTCCACCTGGAATCCGTCCATCTATGCTCCAAAAACCTAAAAGTATACCACTGACATTCATAATATCATCAGTAAGTTTCATTCCCCTTGAACCATTAAGTCCATAATACTCACTATATAAAAATGCTGAATTGCAACAATATATGTCTTCCCGGCAATGTATTAAAAGATATCGGTGCAATACAATTTGATACACGAGAAAAATCTACTATAGTATGAGTATTAATACTCTTACGCATTTGCATTCGAAAATCAAGCAAAAATACTCTCTCCAAATTGATTTACAATACTATTTCTTAAATAGATATTATGATTATCTTCAGTAACGTCACTCATTTTGTCTTCGTCTGAAAAACATTTTGCTAGTACTTCCACACCTTCCATATCAATCCACTTCACAATTTCATTTGAAGTTCTGAGACTCAAAGCACTCCTTAATACCAACAACGGAATCTTTTCCTCTGAGAGATTAACTGCAATATATTTCTTATTATTTTCTAGAGTTATTCTTACTTCTTTTCTAAAATTCTCACTCAAAAAAGAATCTTCACTCAAATAAAAAATAACGCCTATACAATTATCGTCCTTAAGACGATCTTTAACTTCAAGACTCCATGGAGAACCTGCATATTCCTCCAATCCTTTGTCATACCAATAATTCACACCTTCTTGATATAATATCCTTATATCATCATATACTTTCTCTTTATCAGCATGAGAATAGCTAATGAAAACATAAGGCTTTTTATCAGCATCCGCTCTTAATGGTGGTGCAGAAGCTAGATTCCATACAGATTTAACCTTTTCAAAAACCTTATTAGGCTCAGCATTATTTGCATATTTAAGAAATCCTCCATTAAGCATGCTCATCTTAAAATCTATGTATTCAACAATAATCAAGCTATAATTATACTGGAGAGATTTATAAAAACCACTTTCAAAAAATTTATTTTGAGAAGAACCTAGCACACTTATTGTCTGATTAGAAACTGACCAATATAGGTAATATTTATTATTACCAACAGGGTACTTAACCATATGATTGTCAAAAAAAGCTTGATCCGATTCCAACTTCAATTCATTAGAAAAAGGTTTTAACAGTTGTATTGCCGAGTAGTTATCATTCTGTTCTGTCATTGTCTCAATAAAAGAAATACAATGACATCTCTCTTTCCATTCTACACTCTCGATATCATATGTACCACCCAAGTATTTTACAATTTTTTCTGTTATTGTCTTAACTCTTGTTAGTTCTATTTCATCATTTTCTATGACGTTATCACGGTGATTTATGCGATTATATACGCTATCCATGAGACTTACAGCGTCATTTGAAGTTATATCATTTGCACTAATATTAACCTCTATAAAACAAGTTTCACCCTGTAATATCCATAGCTTTATATCTCCAAATTGGAAAGAGATGTTTTTATTCTTTTTAAAATGATATTTTGTATTCTGATTATGATATAACCCAAATCTGTTAACATAATCCCACTTCAATACGTAAACACTTATCTCACTATTCTTATTCTGAACTAAACCACATAGTTCTCTTCCAGCTTTTGTCCACCATTCAGAATTCTTGTAGTCATGAAGATTCCACATTCTTGTTCTTTCATTAGATGACACAAAATCGTCAGATAATAATTTCGCTCTCTGGTTTTTAGCATATTTAAATGGTAATAACAAACTTATTGAGTATCTTTTTAATTCTACACTTTCACTTGTATTGTTCAAATTATTCATAGTAATGCTCCTTCAAACAAAAAACATCTTAACTAATTATAAATCAAACAAATATACCAGTCTAGAAAAAACAAAAATCAAAAATATCCTCACTATGTCGGGCTATTCTCTTTCAACGCAAAGTAATGGCTGACTACTCAGAGCCTAGGACATATAAAGTAGTCCTTGATTGCCCACTATGTCGGGCTATTCTCTTTCAACATGAAGATATGGATGCCCAGAGAGCTAACTGGTCAGTTCTAGCAGGTCTTTGATTGCCCACTATGTCGGGCTATTCTCTTTCAACATTTAAAGATGATTTAGGCATCGATGATGAAGGCAACTTGATTGCCCACTATGTCGGGCTATTCTCTTTCAACTAATCAGCGACAGAGCTCAGCGAGTTCAAGCGTTCAAAGACGCTGCCTTGATTGCCCACTATGTCGGGCTATTCTCTTTCAACTTTCCGAAAACGTGCTGGCCGTTTGTGGTTTTTCTAATTTTCTTGATTGCCCACTATGTCGGGCTATTCTCTTTCAACTAAAAAACCTGGAAATTACATCATTTACAATGATGGTCTGATTTGATTGCCCACTATGTCGGGCTATTCTCTTTCAACTACTGTATTTTGTACTATTTATTAACTAATAGTTCATTATATCTCTTAAATAACGTATCGTTAAGTACTTTTTTCTTTCGATCTTAACCACTATAATTACTCTTCTATGACGTTTTTTCAACATATATCCTTCTGCTTTAACTAATATTAACAGCATTCCATATCATCGAACGATATATCTAATCCTTACAAGCACTTATTATGATATTATTTACTATTATTCTGTTAACACAATTAAACAATTCACGAGTTTTAGCCACTTGTAGACCGAACGAATTATATCACATTATCACTTACAATATGATAACCTATTGTTTCCTTTTTCATTTGCTTAAACTTGCCTTGCATATATATAGCTATCTGATCCGTCTCAGGATTAATATAATTCTTGAGTTTTGATTTAAGAGAATCAAGCTGCTTTTCGCTAATATGCCCCTCGAAAACTGATTTTTGTACATGCGTAAGATATCGTCTACATTCCTTAAGTACTTTAGCATTACGCTTTGCTCCAACATCATAAGTTAATATAACAAACATATCAATTCACATACCTATATGGCTTATATCGTGTTCCATCTCTAAAATACCTATTAACTTCCTTTACTTCACGAATCATAATATCTGAATAACTCATCTTCTTTCCTTTATACATCATAACTTGAGAGACCTTCCTTTCAAACTCTTTGATAAATATTCTCTTTCCGTAGTAAGACATATAGATACCACCATTTTTGCCTTCTTCAAAATCTCTCACTTCATTAATCATTTTCTTATTAACTATGGTAAAGATTGTTCTATCAACAATCACTGGCTTAAACAAATCAGCCAAATCAAGATTTAGACTCTCGGCTCTGAAAACGGAGTTATGCAATATACCAATTCTTATATCCAGAGATGACTGATAAATTAGATTTGCAAACCTAGTATAGAGCAACGTGTTTCCATAACTAATCATTGCATTTAATGCATCTTGTGGCGGTCTTCTGGTTCTCTTATTAAATCGAAAACTATCACCAGACATTATTATATTGAAACATCTATAATACTTTTGTCGTGCCTCAGCTTCATACATCATAAGAATATTAATTGTTTTTGCTTCATTAATCTTCCGAATAATGTCCGAAATCTCATTTATAGTCTTATCGAGTACTTCATTATCATTTCTGCGAGCATAATATCTCAGATTAGCTCTTATATTAAATACATTAGCAATTTGGAATTCTTTTGCAAGAGCTAATCTTCGCTTCTCATCTCCAAGTAGTCTGATTTGTTCAGCCTCAATTGTAAGGTTTCCCTTCCATCTCTGTGGTGTAAATCTCCCTATTAGTTCACCATATTTATTAACAATACTAACACAGAGCCCTACATCATTAGCCATCTCAAAGAAATTAGACGAGAAAATAACATTAGCATATATATTTAGCGTGTCAATAGATTCTATGGGTATATACTTTTTCTCGTCTTCATTCTCAAAAAGAATCGTAAAATCCTTCTTAGTTAGAATTCCATCGCTTATTATATGGTAATTGTGATCTATTTCTTTAAGAGCACTGGTGGTCCACTTATGATATATCTCTTTATTGCTTCTTTGAATTGGCTTAATTAAAACATTGCTTTTCCTACATATAAGCTCATATCCTAGACATGGTCTCTTCTCTGCAATAAACACCCCACTTTTCTTATTATTAATTGACAAATCATACTCATCAAGCAAACACTCAATTTCTCTAAGTATACTCTCACCTTCGCCTTTTGTTTGAGTATAAACTCTAATATCATCTCCATATCGACAATACCCAGCGTATACATTTTGACCAAAGCTATCTATACTCCTTAGAAAAATATTGCTAAGTAGTGGACTTAATGGAGAACCTTGAAGAATTCCTCTTGCAAGTCTAAAGACGCCTTCTTCATTTTCAATCCTACAACTCACATAAGACATTACAAACGAACACAGCTTCTCGTCAGCAATTAATTTCTTAAAAGCTCTCTCCAATTTTTCATGACTTATTGAATCAAAGAAATCTTGAATATCTATTTCTACAACCCATATATTACCCTTCTTAATACTATCAGCCGCAAAATATGCCATATCCTTTGTGCTCTTGTTCCTACGATACCCAAAGCACCTATCAGAAAATGATGTGTCTAATATATCAGTTAGAACCTGCAACGATGCTCTCGCAAGTAACTTATCGACCACGCACATCTGAGTAACTTTTCTCTTCTTTCCTCTTTTATTTAGTTGCTCGAATTGCTTCACAGCTGTGGGCTCATATTCTCCTGACAGGATCATATCGATTATAGCAGAAGAATTACTTTCCCAATACTCTCCCAACTGTGATGGTCTAAGACCATCTGGGCCAGGGACATCACTCTTATTTGTAATGGTTTCTAATGCCTTCTGAATGTTATCATCAGACAATATATCATATAATAAAGTCATATTTCACCAACTTTTGATATTTACTGCTTAGGTAAAAAACTTAGATCAATTCCTTTAAACACACTTCCCATGGTATTGTTTATTTTTTCAGATTTATATTTTTCAAACTCAAGCTCTCCATCCTCTAATATTTTAAGGTCAAATCCTTTCTCATTAGTATCTAACAGCTTAACATCTATTGTATCTCCTTTATCAAAACCAACAATTGTTGAATCATGCTTATATTTCATAGGTATATTTCTATAACGCACAAGTCCATCTTTTTTTGCTCCAAAATCAACGAAGATACCATGCTTATTAATGTTTTTTACTACACCTTGATATTTCTCGCCTATCTTAGGATTTACATTTTTACTTGCAACTTTAGCCTCTTGCGTTTTAGCTAAAGCCTTCTCTGGTGGCGATTGAGGGGAATATAAAAGCTTAGCTACTCCATCCAAATAATTCGTTCCTCTAGCCGGAAGTTCCACAGTACTTTTATCAGCCAATTTATATGTAAAATCATCTGACTCTATACCATTATCTCTAATACATATAAGCCCCATCTCTTTTGTAGTCGATTTATTTCCCCTTCCTACTTTTTTTTGACCACTCTTAAATTCGAGATGAGTGATAATATAATTCCTTTTGAGAATGTTTGTCAGCATATTAGGAACATTTTTTCTATACTTTTGATCGTAAGCCATAAATCTGTCAAACATCTCGCTATACAACTCTAGAATGCTTCGTTCTTTGTCCACAAAATATTTAAAATGGTCAATGTAATCTCTAAATTCATTAATATTTTTTTCTTCAGACATATTTTGAAACAATTCAAGTCCAGCATCATATATATTATATCCTATTTTTTCTGAGTATTTTAGGAAACACTTACTTATCTTTGCCCCAGTAGATTTATTTGCATATTTATAAGCATCAACATCTCCACCGTCATTATCTAATGTATACACAGGCAATCCATTTGTATTTGTTGCAACTAACTGATATAGAATAGCACCATTTATTGTCCCTTGATTTCCAATTGTTATAGTCTTATATTGTTCAGGAAATTCACAATTACTCTTCAAACATAAGTAATGAAAACCTAATTGAAAATACATAAGATCTCTTTCTCTTATATATACCCAGTTGACAAGTTGCCCTAGGAGTTCATTAACAATTTCAGAATAGTCAACTATACTATATAATTCTATTCTTCAACTCTTGAAATTCTTTCAGCTTTTTCTGGTCTTCAAAAGTATTACATTTGCCTGTTTTTTTATAGCCTCCAAGATTCTCTTTTTTATTGTAATACTCCTTTATTTCATCCTCATTAATACGACTAAGTACTTTGAATTTATCATTATGAATTGGAAGTCCAAAAAGTTTTGATATTATAATATTTCTATTAGGAATAGGCTTTTCGGCATCATAATATATGCCTATTTTCTGACCATTTAAGACTTCTGTGTTTGTGTTGCAGAACGCCTGCAAATATCCTATATGAGAAGTAGCGTCTTCATCCTTATTAGTTTCATATCCGTAATCCACAAATAAAGAAACATATTTAGCATATTCATCCGTACTATCAAAATAATCTAAGATAACATCATCTGGACTCAACGAATTATTCTCCTCGTTATAATTATCTCGAAACACCTTACCAATCAATTGCATATCCATATCAAGAATTTCTGAAATAATCTCACATTCTTTTCTATGACTAGAAGAATCGGCGGATAGAGGATTCCCTGTTTGTTTCGCCCTTCTTTCTACATCTTTCGAATATTGAATATAATGCTTAACAGCACCATTTAATAGATTAAGCTGCTTCGGATTGAGGAATTTGCCTAGTATATACCATTTTTGATATTTAGTTTCCTGACTAATCTTTGCTTTTAATGAATCATATTTCTTACCCTTCCAATCCTTTAAAAACTCAGTTTTAAATACCTCTCCACTATCCACATTACTATTTCGTTTAGTCTCATTTAAGAATGACAATTTTTCATTTACATAAGAAGTAAATGCTTGTCTTAAGCCACTCTCCAATATCTCTGTGTAATGCCTGAAAATATCAGGGTTTTCCTTCTCGCTCTTAGATGTCTTGACCTTACGATTTTTATTCTGCAAGTTCTTTTCAACGGTCAAAATCTGACATATCTCAGAAAGTGAAAAACCTTCTTTTTTTAGTTTCTCTAATCTACTATTAAAATTCTTATGTGCAAATTTTTGCTTTTCCCCTAAAATATCTAGTTGTTTTACAGCCTCACAAAACTTTTCTACGGTAATATCTCGAAGAAATCGATTATAGTAAACCTCCTTAAACAGGAAATATAAACCAGTCTCCCATTCTTTTTTCTCACTATCACTCCAGCTATAACTTGTTACAAAATTCGCATCAAGATAAGCTGAAAAATCATTTTTCACAAATACCTTATTAAATGCTGGAATTTGTGATGGTCTTATAGTATATTCATCGTAGAGAAAGTTTAATACTTTTTTTAGCTTATCCTCTGAATAAAACTTATGTAAATTATTACTATAGAACTTATCCTTCTGGACTCTGGATATCGAATCACATTCATTATTAAATATATCGCTTATCAATTTAGTATTCCATTTATCCTCTATAACATTTGCTGTTGTAAAATGAAATGATTCATTTCTAACAGCGTAAAGTATATGAATAATATCCTTATAAAAATCAAATTTTGAATACTTATTGTTAAACCTGTTCTCAAAGAATTCCTTCCATATGCTAATGCCACCAAAATACATCATAATATTACGAAGGAGTGCATCTTCCTCTGTCAACCCACTTAACGACGAAAGCAAGACAGACTTAAGCTCTTCATCTCCCAACAACAGGATATCTTCCTTCCCTTTTTCAGGCTTTATTGTAGCCTTCGACAGATTATTAACAGCAAAGGAAACATATACAGCAATATCTCTCTGCAAGGTTTCCTCTGCTTTTATTTTTTCGTATTCAAAAGAACTGATTCCTGTTTTCCATTTATCTTCTACGACACCTAGATTCATTGTGCCTTCTGTTTTTGATATATCAGACATAGAAAAGTTATATACAGCCTTTCCGATGGCAATATAATTAACTGTCAAATAACTTAGTAATGCTTTCCACGCCTTTTCACTAACATTTCCTGTTTCAAGCATATATAACTTACTGCATCGAATATTTTCAAATCTTTTTTCAACAAAATTCTCGATATAATGAACAAAACACTTATTTAATTCAAAATCATCAAAGAATAGCCTTTCCTTATCATTTTTTATTATCTCTAAACTCTCTCTATACCTCTCAATATTTTTTCTTCTAATTCTTGTCTTCAAATCTTCAAGTATTTTCCTACGCCTCTTATTTTCCTCAGATTCAGAATCACTACTCGCACTTTTTTCCTTCAATTCATCTGGAACAGTCACAAATTCATTCAAATTATTCTTTCTATTCTCATGGTCAGCCCATATATTATAACTCTCATCACCTTTTTTTACTTCTGTATCACCATAGAAATACAGCACCACAATGCGTCTTAGTTTCTTGAGTAAATCCTCTCTAACTTCAGCCTCAAGTACGGCATAATGTTTCAAGAAATCATTAAAAGCCTTCTTCTCTTTACCTCTGATATTGCCATTATTCGTCGCCAAGGCAAATATTAACTCCGAATCACCAGACTCATCAGAAGAGCATGGCTGTACTACCATATTTTGATTCTCAATAGAACTGATAATCGACTTATACGACTTTCCTTTGTTTCTTATTTTTTCGATTGTACTACCATCAGAATTAGTATAATCGACCATCCACTCACTTTTATTAATGTCATGTGTAATATACTCTGCTAATAAAACAAGACTGTTTTCTTTAATATCCTTTATTTCTTTTAATCCACATCTGACGCGAACAAGATCTTTTATTGTATCCTTATAGCTTAACAAACTCACACGTAAATATTTGTTAATAACCGTATCTATATCACCTTCTTTAACATCTCTTAACTTATTGTCAGCTTTAAGCGTTTTAAAAAAATCAACGCCAATTTGACGATTTCCGTCATTATCTAGTTTTAGCTTTTTTCTTTCGTTAGTAAACCATTGCGAAAAACTCTTACAGATACTCTTGACAGTTTCGTTCTTTCCTGATGCTTGATTCAATATATTATAGAGTCCACCAGCTTCTTTTCTACGCTCTTTTATTCTAACCCCAATATCTTCAGATCCTTTAGCGGGATCCTCATATAAGATTCCTTTTGCCTGTGAGCTTACTGCTGTTCTTCTGTGTTCTACCTTAGACGCTTTCATAATCTTCTCCTCCTTGAACCATAATTGTATATCCTTTAGACATTCCTTAAACAACACAATTTCCTAAAGAACGCAATAGTTATTTAATATTAATATTAATCTTTATTCTTGCATATTCCTCACCAAAATTTGTAGCCAAAAAAGGATAATCACATATAACACTATTCTCTTTCACTGAATCATTGATCTGCGCTTTGTATTCAACAACAACTTCTTCATCAGGAATAATGCTTCCTAACCTCAATCCATCTTTATTCAGAGAGTCTGGGCTTGCACTAAATTGAGGATGTCTTGTACTTCTTGCATATGTAGTTTTATTAATATACTTTAATTCTTTATTATGTATAGCATGAGCAGTAACTCCATTTAATTCAGTTGTTCCTATATTTACCATTGTCAAACGAAAGTTCAAAACATCTCTCGGACAAGCGGTTAATTCATCATACCAATTACTTCCGTCGGTTGAAACTTGGGCATGAACTTTAAATAAAGGCTTATCAACTTTAATATAATATGTCAGAGTACCTTTATATTTCTCTCCTCCTGGAAGCATTCCCCACATAGTATCGTAATAGGATAATGAAACGCCACTATCACACAACGCTTCACCATTCATTTTTGTCCCATTAGATGTCCCCGTATTATTTAAAACTGCACTATTTGGCACATAATTAATATATACATTGTCACGAGTTCCTATAAATACATGGTCGTATACTTTATGCGGATTCGCATTGCTAGAAACAACCTCTCCGCATATTGCACCCTGTTCTCCGCTCTTTAAATATTTCGGAAATGATGTTCTAATGCATACATTCCGAGCAATTCCTTGACCGGATTCATTTGTTTGAGCATTAGCATTGTTTTCATAATATATCCTAACCTCATAAAGTGCTCCCACTTCTGCATCAACATAATCCCCAAATGTATTGCCACTACCATTTTTTCTTATTCGCACAAAATTACGTTGATCACCAATCGTTTCATCATCTACTACTGAATTAAATACTGGATAATCCGGCAAATTATCTCTTTGAAAAGTCTTTCTATCTTGAGGCCCCCATGAGTCAGGTTTTATGTTAGAAGCCTCCCTACATTCTTCTACATTTTTGTTTTGAAGAAGCTTCTCAATTAATATCGTATTATCATATTTATAGCCAAACAAGGCTTGAACCCTATCAAGCCTCATTTTTAATCCCTCTGATAATTCTAGTTCTTCAAGATAAATAATATGAACATCTTTCTCTTTATTCAAAGCATATTTCAATTCGTCATTACAATTCCTAGAATCAGAATATGAATGACTTATAAATGCACAAAATATGTGACAATTCTTTATGTGTTCTGCAATATTATCATCCCATTCAGAGCCACCAAATATATTATCATCGTACCATATTCTAAGTTTTAGCTCTTTTAACCTTTTAATGATGTCTAATACGTTCTCATCTTTATGTGAGTAACTCACAAATATATAAGGTTCATTCTCTTTGAATTCATCCATGATAATTCTCCTTGTTATCTACATATACACAGTCTGTGTTTATATTGATTTAAGTTTTCTCATCGCCTCATTAGCTACTATTATATGACATCGTTGTAAATAATATGTCTCTATCTTTTTACACCCATTCATTTATTATCATCATACCTTATTTTTTTACCCATATACTCAATCCATCTTCGCCTGCTAATGATGCTTCTGCTACTTTTATTTCAAATTGAGTTAAATTACTTGCATTTTTAACTTCATCCAGAAGCTTCTTTCCTCTCTCTTTTGTCTCTTCTGTATCCATAAATGTTATTCCCATTAAAAAAATTACACACTGATGACAAAACAATGTGCTCGTCTATTTTTTATATCCCATGTATATGATATTCGCAATTTCAATGCTTTTCTTAATATCTACATCTTTTGTGAATGCTGCTATTTAAAGAAGATTGTATATATCATAAATGCTTCTTTTATTATCATTAATATGTTTCTTCCTTTTCGTATCACCAAATGACTTTTCAAGCCATATTAGTACCTCATTCTGCGCCCCATGTATGGCTTCAAGCTCTGCACGATACTGATGCACTATCTATTTAATTCAATATCATATATAAACTGAGATATTGCTTTGTTTGATGTTTCAGATGCATCTTCATAATTAGCTTTACCTAAATAACACAGTGGAAGTTGCGCCTGTAGTTTAGTTCCAAGTATTTTCCCTAATTGCTTAGACTTTACATCTTCTTTAATATCTAAACAACTATTATCTTTTAATACTTTTTCAGTCGACATAAGAAGCAATTCGATGCCTTCACATGATTTTACACTTTCCTCATATCTTCGAAATTCTTGCAAAAATATAGACTTACGCGTACCATAATATTACCTAATAGTCTATACCAAGCGTTTGCGCTGTATACAAAGCAACATCTGATTCTATCACTTCAAACAACTCTCACATTAAATTTATTCTTCTGATATTTTGATAAAACGCTAACAAATACAGTCATATATTAAGGAAAAAATTTCTATCATTTATAGAATTATCTTTCAAAAAATATACAATTCTTCTGAACCTTTTAATACTTTTTCCTTAACATCATTATCTTGTCCAAACAAAATTATATTTCCTATATAATCCGAGAGATTATTAAGCTGATTATGTTTTTATTTCTCTACTAGTCGAATAAAACTTTCTTTTATCACTCTACAATTACTCTATAAAAGCATTGTAGCGCAAACCTCAAATAAAGCATCTGCATAAAATCCATCCTGTATCAAACGTATAACATGTTCATTTTCTACAGTATTAAAAAGTTGCATGTTTGTCACTTTTTATAATTTGCGCTATAATCTTTTTTAATTTTCCCTCATTAACGCGCCTATCTTCTTTGCACCAAAAGAAACCACCAACTAGACTCCCATTCATAAAGCATTTACCCAAATACTCTTCATCGTCAAAATCACCACTTTTATCGAGATATACATAATACTTTTTATGCCCCCTATTCTAGCCAAAAGTTTTTTCAAGTGCTCTGATAATTATCAATATTGTAATTTAAAATTCATAGATTTATCATATTCAACCGCCATTATAAACTTCTTAATTCCACAATTACTAATTTTTATTATTTAAAATCTCATCTTTTACTTTTATCAATGAACTTTCTCTTATTTGCTCTACTCTCTCTTTTGATACACCAATACGCTTCGCAATATCTTTATCATTCATTTTAGCCTCGCCAAATATTCCTTGAGACATCATCATAACTTCATATTCTCTAGGTGTAAGATATGTATGCATAAAAATCATCATACGTGACTCATCATATGTTTCCATATACTTATCCTCTGGCACTGGGCTTTGCTCATTTTCAATTTTATCAAACCGCGAAATCATCTCCCCATCGTCACCTACATAATCACAATCTAAAGAAACCACCCTCCTACTAGAGAGCACACGGTATTTTTTTATTTGTTCAAGCGAAGCTTGCTTCTCAACATCCTCATTATATAGAGTTAAAATATCTTCATCGGTAACATCTCTCATCTCTCCTTTTAATCGATTTTCAATCATTTCTACTTTACGCATACTCCAAAAATCGCGGACTGAAATTCCTAACTCTGAAGATTTCTTTTTTGCATAAGCAGTTCGTATTTCTCCTTTTATATATGGAACAGCAAATGTTGAAAACTTAGTACCTTTCTCATAACTATATCTTTCAACACATTTAACTAATCCTAGATTTCCAGCAGCAAGCCTTTCATCAAATTCTAAATCACAACGATACTTTTTCACCACAGACCATACCAAACGTAAGTTTGATTCAATAAGGTCTCTTTTTGCATCAATATTCCCCTGTCTTATCTTGTCAACTAGCTCTATCACCTCACTATCTGACAGTACCTTTTGTACATTAATACTATCAAAATACTGTTTTCTGCCAATTGCTTTTTTTGATTTCAATTCATTTTTTAATGCATCCTCCAGTTCTTGACTAACATCATTATCTTCATCAAATATATCCCAATCAAATATCTTCTTTTTTTTTCGTTCTGGTTCATCGACTGAAATACAACAAGGATATCCATCTATATCAATATCGTTGACTAAATATTCTGCACCATTTACACTTTCAAAAAAAATATCCACAAATTCATAATCTTGATTTGCTTCAATAAGACCATTAATAGTTGTGCGCACTCTTTCAATCTTCTCATCCTCAATATCATATAACACATATAATGCCATTTTGCCCTCCTGCTTGTAATTAACTCATGCATCCTAATACTACCTCTGCAATATTCATTATATCGCGTCTCTTGTATATAGTCCTTATACCTTTTTTTTCATACTTACTTACGGTATCCATTTCATTTTTTTTTAAATGCTTTAAAGACGTATCTATGATTAATATTGCACTTGCATTAACGCCATATCTATTTTTTAATTTTAAAAGATTATCATAGAAATCATCTTCAATGAAGTCTCTAGCTTTACACTCTATAAAAACACTTGAATAATCTTTTGTCGCAATAATATCTACTTCATTAACTCCACCACCTTTATGAAATATCTCATACCCACACACCACATCATCAAAGCTTCCCGATGATTTCAATTCATGAAATATATTTACTTCTAAAAACTTACCTGCACTTTCAAGCAACTCTCGAGCATGAACCGATGAATAAGATATAGTACCTTTACTTAAACGTTGAACATATCCCCACCCTTTAGCCTTATTAATAGCCGTATAAAATGCGGTTTTTTTTGAATCTTCTTTATCATCTTTTCCGTATTTATTTTTCATTAAAAAACCATAATCTATCACAGCGCACAAATCTCTATAACATATTCTAATATCTTTTGTAGTTTTATACATATATATAAGACCTTTATCCATAAGTCTATATACAGGATAAAAAAGGGTTATCCAGATACTATCATCGTATTCCTTATATTTAGTAACCAATTTGACTACTATAGTATCAGACTCCAAACCTTTTATTTTAGAAGAATCTAGCAATACTCCCTCCTTTAATAAATAATCCATTATTTTTCTTACACTATCTCTACAATTAGATGGAAGGACATATTTAAATTCTTGTTCTATACATTTATTTAATTCATGGCTAACCTTTGGTATCACAGACATAATATCGTTATCTTTATGATACTTTTTGAGCACATCACACATATACTTCCACTTTCTCAGATTCTCAGAATTTCCATGGCACCAATTCCAAATTTTTGTATATGTCAAATAGAATTCGGGCGGAATATAATTAACATTTTTACCATGTCCCAAATCAATCATTTCATTTACACTTAGTGACGAATGATTCTTATAATACCATAAAATCCTGTTACCATTATCATCCTTAAAAATCACACCTTTCTTCAATGTATAATTAATACTATAATATATTAGGGAATTATCACTAATACTCTCTTTGAGTTCATTTAACAGTTGTGTATCATTCATCTCAATCAAAAAATCCTTATCAAGTAACTCCGTAATAGATGACATATTTTTTGAACTCGATATCTCATAACATACTGATTTTGAATTATTCAGGAAGTTACAAATATCATTTTGCATTGACGGCTCGACTATAATTATCCATTTAACCTTTGTATTAATACTTCTTTTCTTATAGAAAGAATTCAAGGTAGCATCTAATTCAATGATACTCTTTATCTCATCTATTGAAGATACCTTAATAGCATATAGTATTTCCTTAGGAATTATGACAATCGGTGCCATGACACATTTAAACATATCGTTTGCGTTGTTATTTAGTTCAATAGGAATTAACAGCTTATGTTCTTGCCTATTAATTAATATAAATGGTATTTCATCTACTAGATCGATATCAAATCTTTTATAATCCGTATATTTTGAACTCAACAATATAGGAATAAAGAATTTATCTAATTGTTTTATCGATTCCTCGATTTCAATATAAATATTGATTTGTTCTTTTTTTGAGAGATATTCCTTTACAGATTTTTTAAAATTATCTTTTAAAACAGTATATTGCCCTGCTCTTTCTCGCCCATTGATTCTGATATCTGTCATTGTTTTTTTCCATAATCTATAATCTCCCAATACTTCTTCTTTTGAACATGTATCATCAATTAAAGCTTCTATTGTTCTTATTGGTATATTATAATAATCATGTTCTAAAGCTTCTTTTGCTATTTCTTTCAATTTACGATGAAGCAAAATTGACATTCTATCAAGCTCATCAAACTTACTCAAATCGGTAGTTTCTGAATCCCAAAACAAATACCCATTATCACCATTTGTTGCTTCATACAAATTCTGATTTCTCTCGCTTTTCAATAAACAAACATGCTTCCGATTCGCCATATCACTTGTTTTTCCATCAGTGCAAGTATCTTCAATGCTTCTTTTCTTCCACCCTTGACAGATTTTTTCAGAAACCCATCTACGATGTTCATAATACATTAGTTCTGTTATAAGAGTTGCATCACTTTCTTTTTTTCTCTCAAATTCTTCTGATGCCCTATATGCTCCCAATTTATCAATATCTATATTCACACCATATAATTTATATTTTATAGACAACGCATTTGAAATGCTCGAATCATGATTATATACATCCTTTTCATCCAATAATTGTCCATACGATTGATTCTGACTTCCATTCCATACAGAATGAACATTCATTGCCATAAACAACAAATCTTCTCCGACATCAAATTGCGTTGGATCAAATATAGAAAAGTTTTCATCTTCTGGTATATTAACATTCTTTTCATATGCAAAATGAATTACAGCATCAGGATCATAATTTCTCAACGAATTAGCAATTTCAAGGTTCTCTTCATCACATCCTTTTCCAAGATCAATGAAATATACATTATATTTATACTTATAATTCTTTATATCATTCAAATATATATTTACATCATGTGTACTACAGAATTCTAATACTCCATAATCATTTTTATCTCTTTTTTCTCTATCAGATACAAAAAAATCCCATAGCAATGGTCTATCTTGCTCGTACAAGCTAATTGATTCTTTATCCTGTGACACTATTGTTGCATCTAAATATAATCTGGGCATTTGAAGCATCTGCATAGTTGCATCGAGAAACTTTTGACCAAAATAGCTAAATCCAAAAAACATAATTCGGACAGGCTTCTCCATATCAGAATCATTGTTTAAATTGAAGCCTTTGTACAATGGATTATTATATAAATGCTGCAAACATGCTAGCGAGATATTCCTTTGGTTAATATCATCACTTGATACATCCACATTTCTCAATACCCATCTTTTATTTCCGTCTATCAAACTTTCACTTGATGGTATAAGCTTTATTGCCTCATCTAAGTCCCTTATAAGCTCCTCTGTTGCACTATAATATGATTCATCATCTACATCAGAAATTGAATACTTATTCTGACTAACAAAAAGGCTTTTCTTTAAAATCCGCGTTAATATCTCCCTTAAATATGGATTAGAATTATATTCAGACCCATTAATCAATTCAGATGTGTCGACTAAATCTTTTAGTCTATCATAATATTTCGTTTCATATAGGTATGGATTAGCCTTATCTCGCATTTCATTAGTTATAATAAGTGCATGAAAGAGGGTTGCTCCAATTGAATAAATATCCGTTTTTACAGAAGCAGAATTATTATACTCACTAATCTCAGGCGAAGTATAGAATTCAGAAATAACCGGCCAGTGTCTTTCTTCAGAATCCACCCCACAAATCGTATCTACGTCAAATAACGAAACTGTTTGATCAAGTGTATCTCCATCACGTTTTAAAAAACCTATATTTTCGGGCTTAATATCTCTGTGCAAAAAACCTGCTTCATGAATAAGGCGAATAGCATTAGCTAATTCTCGAATAGAATGCAGAATAACACTTAGCTTTTTTTCTCTGGCGTGTCTTGGATTAAGTTGTATAGTTTTACAAATCTCCTCAAAAGTCTCCATGGGTGGTTCGGGCGTCCATATATATACTGTTTCCCCACCATAATATATTTCAAAATGAGGTATTATAGTTTCATAATTAATCTTATCCTCATATGTCTTTTTTGCTAGTTGTTTATATGAATTCAAATAATCTATTTTTCTAGTTTCGAATTTATCTTTTATATTTTCAGGGGTAATTAATGTTTCATCATATACTAACAGACCATTTTTTCTAGAAAAGAAAGGCGCAAAGTTATTATCAAATTCTTCCTTCTTTAGTACTGGAAAAAACTCCTTCAAAACTCCTCTGAATCCAGACGAGCCATCTATATAATGTGCCACATAAACAATAGAAGATGCACCTTCATCAGATTTGATTTCGTCTATCACAAATACTCTATAATTCTTTTGATTACTCTTAGACATTAGACTTAATGAAATATTATCCCCCGGTTGCAATAGTATTCTACCTTTAGAATTCCCCATTCTGTACTTCCCCCTTATTTCTATCCAATTCAATAGTCATACATATATAACTACAGTCATCTCCATTACCATTTTTATTTATATATGATTTCATTTTTAAATCATCTACCTCTCTTACAGCTCTTATTGCATCCTTATTGATTCTATTATTTGTCACAAGGATTCTCCAAGCACCATCTGAGCACAAAACAATCTTTTCATAATCTCTTTCGCTAACTGCTTTCGTTCTTGTGTATTTACATGCATCTTCAGATGTATTAACATATACTCCTAATCTACTATCAGAAGGTGGAAGCAAAATATCTTCACCTGATTTCTTGCATCCAATTATCATTCCATCTCCAAGATTGGATAAAAAAATCTCTCCACTTTCTCTATTATGAATGGCATACATTAATGTTGCTGAGTAATCATCAACTAGCCTCCTATCATGTTTTGCAATAGAATTAATATCATTCATTACATATTCCATGACGTATCTCGTTCTGCTATCATTAGTAAAACCAAAGAAAAATTCAGCCTTCTTTTCTATAAGACGAATCACTGCATCACATGAAACTTGTGCACCCTCTCTTGCTCTCTCACAAGAAGATACACCATCAGCAAGAACTATCATTTCAACTCTTCCACTCTTGGCACTACGAACAATATCTTGATTCTTCATACCATTTTCTAAATGATAACTACCTGTCTGTGTAAAAAAATTTGTCAACACAATCCTCCTAAACTATATATTGAAACGTGCAAACGCAGAAAAAACAAGCAATATATCAAATATGCTCTTTACACTAAACTTCTGATAATTTGCTTCAATCAAAGCCACATTTACTCCAGTAGAAAACTCGTCTAGAACTTTTGCAAAACTCTTCTCTTTGGGCGTAGTCAATCTATTCTTTTGCACATAGTAATAATAATATATACACATTAATGAAGTTCGAGAAATATTACGCTCATTTATTCCATCAAATTTTTTTCCATATCTGCTAAATTTGCTTTTCAAAAACCAATCCATTCCGAACAGAAGATTCTCAAGATTATCATACCTTTTTTCGTCAAAATCATTTATACATTTTTTTAGTTCTTCTTTTATAAAATATGTATTTTCAGTATCCACGATCCAAAGCCCTTCTGCATTCCATCCCATAGAATCTAACTGCTCAAGTATGTCTTGAAACACACCGTATGCAGACAATTGACTATAATTACCCTGTTCCTCAATATAATAATGTTCAACGAGATAATTCTCAAATATCTCTTCTTCCATCTCGAATATAAAAGGTTGAACGCCTTCCTTGATTAGATTCTCTTTGTATATAAAGGTTCCTTCGTCCAATGAGTCTACATTATTCGTTAAGACAGTTCTCTTCTCTTCTCCCATTCTTTTTTTTACAGAAATAATCTTCTTCTCAATATCTTTGATTGGAGTTTTATTTCCATTCCAAATATAATATAGATAAATAACCTCCTTATAATCCTTTGCATTTATTCCTCTTCCAATAGGATCTGGGTCATACTCAGTACCTCTATCTGTAAAATCTCCGTGTTTATCCCTATATACATTTTCGATGTATCGCATTATATTATTATTATAAAAATCTTCAAATAAGTTTTTTTTAATATCTGTATCATAGTCAAAAAACTCACCCTCGCTATGTGCATAATATGTCATATCATAAACTACAGCAAACCGATACAAATATTCCAAAGAACCACTCTGAGTGCGAAAAAATCCATTAGCCAAATCATTTGCAGCTTTAATAATTTCTCTTTGGTTTTTTGCAGTTTTTTTATCTAAATTAAATCTTTTCATATATTCCGAAGTTTTGAGGTCAACTAATTCAAAGATTCCCTCATCAATATTAGATATTACTTCGTCTATATTCGGATTAACAATTCCATATTTTTCTTTAATATATCTCTTTACCCCTTGTTTGTTATATCCAGCATAATCATACTGAATGAATCTCTTTAAAATCCTTAAATTTGTTGAGTCATTTGATTCTCTTTTCTCTAACCTGTCAACTAGACTATCCATATATTGAGCCGGAGTAAGATATTGATAATAGGAGTTATATAATATTTTCATAATCTCTATTTCCAAATATTGATAAGATGGCAAGTCTGCTCTATATTTTTCAAGCATATCAATATAGTATTGATCAGTCTGTTGTTTCTCACATTCTATTCCACTTTTTAAAAACATATCGCATATTTCAGCTTTAATCTCGGGTTTCGCTGACTTCTCACTTATTTTCAGTCTTCGCAATATAATATCCTCAAAATCACCTACGTAATAAGGATTAATATCTCCAATTCTTTTTATAATATCATTCATTTGTTTATCAAACTTTTGTGTTAGCGTTCCCATCTTTCCTCCCAAAATTTATCATCAAAAATACGCATTATAACTACTAACTTAATCCTCAGTCAGAGGGACAATTGTATACCCCATTTTTTTAATTAGTTTGATTGTTTCAATAGAAGTATTCCTATCATACTCCTTCTCCGACTCAGGAAGCTCATCATATTCAACAAGACATGGTGAGAGTTTATTAATATCATCCCTTATGGCACCATATCTCCATCCCTCCTTTATTCTTCCAACAGCCCACACATCATGTGTATTCTTCGCTATTTTTTCAGTAAGTTCTATTAAATCATCTGATAATACAATTTCACTTGTGTCAATTGGTCGTGGTATGTATTCATTCATAATCAATCTCCTCCTGCCTTACTTATTCCTTGAATATCGTTTAGACATTACTTAAAACACTTTGAATACTCTTTCGATTATATCACATATTGTATTCGTTAGTTTAAATATATAAAATATAAAACCTATAGAAAGTCAAACTATATATTATGTCTATAAATGTTAATCTATAAACACTGGGCGCACCTTGAATTCTACATACAAATCATACTCTGATCCTCCTGGTATTTTTCCATCTAATTGCTCATAGCCTAATAGAACTCCTTGAGAAGTAATTAGATTGTCACTTAGTGTATATCCACCTTCCTTACCTATTCCAGTGTTCTTCATTACTGCAGATCCTTCTATATACTCAAGAACAAAGTTTCTATCACTCTTAAAATTCACTCCATCCAAATACCTTGTAGGAACTGCATTTGAAGAATCTATTGAGCACTGTACTCCAAGGTTTTTCCCTGATTCTAGTGGTAGAGTGACGTGGGCTATAACATTCTCAGCTATGGCATTCATTCCATTAGGATTATCATTATGAACATACATAGCAATGGTATATATCTCTTCTTCTGTAACATTTATTACATTTGAGCTCCACAAATCACCATTTTGAGGATTAAATCCTTTATCTTTCTTAGCTATAACAAAATTACGCTCATCTCCACCTCTTGAAATATTATCTGTGATTGAATTAAATGTAATATGATTTCCTAATATCTGTTCATCGTTTACCTGATGCATTGTGTACATCGTTCTTCCTCCAACATTGTCACCCCATCCCGTGACTATCCCATCAACATCAGGCTCTTCTTCAACGAAGCTTGTTTCAGCTATAACATTTTCTGATTCTTCCGCATTATTTTTTATATTTGTCATTAATGCAACCAAAACCACACAAATCAGTACAACAATTAATGTAAAAATGCCTACAATTGTCTTCTTTGGAATTCTAGAATTATTCTTCATAACAGATCCTCCTTGATGTTCAACTTAATAAACACTTCTCCTACTTTTTTCATCTATATCAGCATTTATGCTGCTTGGGTATATTCTTCTATATACTCATTTACCACATTAATTATATGATCAAAGGAATTCTCGATTTTCTTTGAGTAATTCTTTCTTACCTTTAACCTTGGATTAATTTGACCTCTTAGCATCCTACACCCTGGTAATGCTATATTAGAAACCATCCTATCTTTACTACGTTTCAGTTCATCAACAGTTATGCCATCCTTCAAAACATAAAACAATGTATTGTTTTTTCGATGATGCATTAAATACTCACTATTACCTGAAAAACCTATATATACATCAAAACCATTATCATTTGCATTCTCAATTGCGAATAACTTTATGTTGTTATACTTCTTTGTATTAGTCATATCAGAATTCCTCCTTTACAAGCTACATTTCAAACAATACATATTATATTTTACGGCAATTTGCCCAGGGCACCACCTCGCTTTCGTAAAACATCTCCAACATCTCTACGAAAATTATACCACGAAAAGTGTAACTGTCCAATAATCTTAAAACTATATTTATGTTACTCATATTGTATTTTTTCTTGTTTTTTTTAATATTTATGTTACACTATATGTAACATTTATATGGGAGGTTATAATATGGGTTTTGTAGAAAATGGAAATATACTTATCAATGATGAGCATAAAGTGCGAATACCGCTTAGTGAAAAAGCAAAAATTATAATTGAAGAAGATATGTTAAATTGGAATATCAAAAACAATAACTCTTTTATTAATACAGTATTCGAGTATTATAAAGAAGATGCGCTTTCATCTTTATCTAGAGTTATGGAGAGGAAAGAAGACAAATTAAGATTATCGCTCAGAAAAATATGTAAAAGCAAAAAAGAAACTGAAGCATTAATTGACACAATTCTATCAGATGAACAAAAAGCTCTAAAAAAAGAGGCTTATAAGTACATAAGCGAAAAGAATTCTGGTCAATTATATACTTTAAACAAAAAAAACTTTGACTATCTAATTAGTGATGAATGTAAAGAAGAAAAATACTACAATATGAAGCCAAGCAAATACATTCGTGCAGTTATAGAAGAATATTGCGCACTTCCTTATATAGAAAGAGAAAAAATATTTTTTAGGAATTATTACGAACAAATTAATCTAGCCATCAAAGCATCAAAAAAAATCAAAATTGTTACATCTAACAGCAATAATAAGTATTATATAGAGCCTTATAAAATTATTTCTGACTCACTCAACACAAGAAACTATCTTATATGTTATTCAGGATTAAGCGAGAAAAAAAGTAACAGCATTATTACATCTGTATCAATCGCACGTATCGCTTCAATAAAAACTTTAAGAGAAGAGTATCACTTTACAATACCCAAAATAAAGAAAATAGAAGAACGTCTTAGTACAAATACACCTATGTATTTAATAGGAAGGCATAAACAAATTAGAGTTCGTCTGAGTAAAAAAGGGCAAAAAATGTTTCAAAAAGAAATTTACAATCGTCCCCATAACATATTTGGTCCTTCGAATGATGGTATTTATACATTTGATTGCACAACTCGTCAAGCTTTTAAGTATTTCTATTCTTTCGGAAAAGAAGCCGAAATAATAAGTCCTGATTCACTTCGCGATAAATTCAAAAAAGAACTATTTGAATCACTTAAGCTTTATGAATAAAAATAGTTTGATTGTATACCTATATATAATAAAACAGAAGTGTAAGATTATATTTGCTATTTTATAAAGTGAGCCGCTGAGGCTCACTTTCTAGTTGGCGAACATACCCATAATAAATCTTTAATCAATCTAGTGTTTAATCCATTTCTATGCTTTCCCCAAACACTATTCTACTTTTTAACATATTTCGAACAACCAAGTTTTTCACTCTTTATATTTCAAGCATTACAAATTAAGATTGTCTTTAAAATGTTCATTGGCACTTCCTTAATTCTTAACCATCCTAAGAATAAAAAAACCTATAAGACTACTTATAAAAGCGTTTCTTTCTGACGAAATTCTTCGACAATCCTACCACAGTTTTCAAAACCTTTATCGTCGTTGATGATTGCACACTAAATCGGGCTTTTTTCATTTCAGGCTCGTAGAGCATGGCGCAATAATATCCATTGGATTAGTGTGATTGCCCGCTATGTCGGGCTTTTTTCATTTCAGTATTGTAGCTCCACTCCTGGTCCCAGACCAGAACGGAGAAAATCCATCACGTGATTGCCCGCTATGTCGGGCTTTTTTCATTTCAGTACTGTATTTGTACTGTTTATTCTTTCGTCCTCTATTATATCATCACAATTATATCTAATAAAGCACTTTTTTCGTTCGGTCTATTACTATATATAATCCTATAAACAACGTATTAGCGTGCATTAATCTTTCTAGTTATTCTTATAATTAGTAATATGAAGTATCGAACGATTTTTTGATGCCTCAAGCATCAATTATTTCATATATTATTTGAATCTATCATTTAATTATGTCTAGCAACACTCTAATTTAAGCCCTAAAATAGACCGAACGACTTTATATAACATTATCGTTAACAATATGATAGCCTATCGTTTCTTTCTCGACTTGCTTAAGCTTCCCTTGTTTATAAATTGCAATTTGATCAGATTCCGGATCAATATAATGCTTAAGTTTATTCTTTAATGCCAACAATTGCTTATCAGTAATAAACCCTTCGAACACAGGCTTTTGCACATGCGTTAGATACCTTCTGCACTCTTTTAATACCTTTGAATTTCGTTTTGCTCCCACATCATAAGTTAATATTACAAACATACTAATTTACATACCTATATGGTTTATACTTCCTGCCATCTCGAAAGAACTTATTTAGTTTTCTTACCTCACGTATCATGATGTCAGAATAGCTAATCTTGTTTCCATCAATCGTCAATTCCTGAGACAACTTCTTTTCAAACTCTTTAATAAATATTCTCTTACCAAAATATGTAAGATATACTCCACCATTTGATACTTCTTCAAAATCTCTAACCTCATTAATCATTTTCTTATTAACTAATGTAAATATAGTTCTATCCACAAGAACAGGCTTGAATAAATCCGCCAAATCAAGATTAAGTCTTTCAGGTCTATTTAACGAACTGTGAAGTATACCTATTCTAATATCGAGAGAAGATTGATATATTAAGTTAGCAAATCTAGTATATAGCAATGTGTTCCCATAACTAATCATCGCATTTAATGCGTCAAGCGGAGGTCTTCTTGTTCTTTTTATAAACTCGAAATTATCATCTGGCATTATTATATTAAAACACTTATAGTATTTTTGACGAGCCTCTGCTTTTGACGATGTGTATACTCTAATATCATCTCCATAGCGACAATACCCTTCGTATTTATTTTCACATAGCTTATCAATTGTAGTTAGAAAAACATTACTAATAAGAGGGCTTAGCGGGGAACCTTGAATAATGCCTTTGGCAAGTCGAAAAACTCCTTCTTCTGTCTCAATTTTACATCTTACAACCCCCATAACTAGCGAGACAAGACGTTCATCCTCTAGTACATTCTCGAGTGCCAACTCTAGCTTTTCGTGGTTAATAGAATCAAAGAAAGATTGTATGTCAATCTCAGCAACCCAAATCTTTCCTTTCTCAACATTGTCAGCCGCAAAAATAGCCGTATCCTTCGTGCCCATATTTTCCCGAAAGAACTAAGTCTATTATATCTGATGAGTTATCTTCCCAATAATCCATTAGCCCTGATGGTCTTATACCATCAGGGCCAAGAGCATCATTCTTGCTCTGTATTTTGTTAATTGCTAATTGTATATTCTCATCTGAGAGAATATCATATAATATAGTTATCATTTCTTTTTCTTAGTATTAGTTGGTTTAAAACCAGCACTTTCTAAATCGAAGTTATCGAACACACCTCCCATAAAGGAATTAGATTCTTTATCCTTATACTCTCTTTCGCCTCTATTTTTCTTCTTTCTATGATTTCTATTATTATCATTCTCATTATTATTCTTATTTGGCTTTTCCTTATCCACCTTAACATCATGTGTTCTTAGCTTAGCATCTGTCTTAATTATATAATTATCATTATAAGATAGTATAGAAAAAACATCGTTTAGAAAAGCTTTGTTTTTTGCATCAGCGTTCACTACAATCCCACCATCAACCTTATATTTAAATCGTTCAGACTCAAGCATTGTTACAATTAATCGAGCAGCCTCTTTGTCTTCCTTTCCTACTTTCTTCACACCTGTACCAAACTTGACATAAGGTAGAATATTATGTTTTAACAATATGTTACTAAACATATTCATAACATTCTTCTGATACTTCATATCATACGTGAAGAATCTATCAAAAACTTCACTGTATAATCCCATAATACTAATAGTATCTGACGAATAAAATCTAAAGTGTTCAATATCGTTACGAACATTTATAATATTTGCGTGTTCCTTATAAACTTCAAATATCTCTAGTCCTGCTTTGTATAGGTCTTCTCCTTTTTTATCGCCTAGTAGTTCATTGCCGTATTGTAAGAAACATCCAATCTTTTTTCCTGCTCCACCTAGCGAAGAATTTTCGATAATATTGCCCTTAGAATTATATATTCCTATTCCATTAATATACATACCTGTAATCTGATTAAGAATAGCTCCTTTTAGAGATGTATCATTTTCTCTTTTAATGCAGTCATATGATTCTGGTTTCTTAAAATCATTCTGCAGACACATATAGTGAAATCCTAACTGATAGTAGAGCAAGTCTCTTTCTCTTAGATAAGACCAATTATTTAACTGTCCTAGTAATTCATTTATTATCTCGCTATACTCCATAAGATTTCTTAATTCTATTTTGTTGGCTAGCTGTTGGTACTCTATAAGCCTCCTCTGCTCATCAGAATCACTACATATTCCTTTTACCTTATAATTACTTATATTCTCCTTCTTCTCATAATATGTATCAAGATTATCAGAAGTCACTTTAGCAACGCATTTTGACAACACACTATCAGCCCCAAACATTTTGGCAAAAATAACGTTTTTTTGAACAATTGGATTCTTTCCATCTGCATACACATCACACTTATGCTCATTACAAAATGCCACAAGTGCAGAAGAATGATTTTCCATATGGTCACTATAGGATGTATAATCTACATATCCACTAAGGTATGATGCATATTCTTCTTCGTCTTTAAAATAATCTGTCAATTCGTGAGAAACCGCGCCAGACATCTTTAAGCATACTTCAAGAACTTCTAGAGCCTTCTTTTCATTTTCATTATTAAATCTAATATTTATTTTATTTTTAGCAATCTTTGCCCTTTTCCTTACGTCATCAATATACTGAATATATGATTTTATAGAACCAATCAATTGATTCAATGAACGTCCATTCAAAAACTTACCTGTAATATACCACGCTTGAAGTTCCTGATTTTTGCTTAGTTCACTTATTAGTTGCTTATACTTTTCAGACTGCCAATCTGGCAAAAAGTCTTCTATAGCTATTTCACTTATATGTGTTGATGGGTTTAATAAGTATCCATATTCATTACTATTTTTAATGTAGCTCGCAAAAGTCTTAGCTATAATTTTTTTCAGCAATAGCGGATAATGCATATAAATATCTTTCTCTAACAATGAATCTCTAGAACTAGACACAGTTCTCCTCTGATTATTCTGTAAATTATATTCTGTCATAATGTTTTGACACATCTCTGCAAAACTATACTTTTTTAATCTCCTAATTTTAGTTTTGAAATTGTCATATGCTCGACTTTCACTATCATCTTTTATTGTTTTACCATAGTCATTTAACTTTTCTTCAAAAGCTTGTTTAATACTATTATCATGAATGAATTTATTGTAATATATCTCTTTAAACACATAGTATAGTGCATTTTGCCACTTTAATTCATCATCACTCGACTCAAAACTATTATTTTTAATCCCTAATTCCGTAGAAATAAATGCTTTAAAATTCTTCCTAACTATAACACTGTTAAAAGAAGGAATCTGTGAACTCCTTGTATGAACATCATTATATAATGCATCAAGAGTATTCTCTAAATCACTCACTTTATAGAACATATGAAGATTATTCGAATAAAACTTATTCTTTTCCTGTATAACACACTTCTTTGCATCTTCTTCAAATATTGTACCTATCAAACTCTGGATTTCTTCAGAATACTTTTTCTCATCAAATGTCTTAAAATGAAAACTTCTATTTCTCATAGAATACATTGCATTTCTTATTCCATCTATTAGTTTACATACGCTAATATCATTTAGCTTATTTATTGCATCACTCTCAATCCAACTAGAATAGCCTCCAAAAAATTGTAGAATTGACTTTCTGATTTGTTCTTCATTACCATTATATTTTAGAAGCTCTTCAAGTATCTTTTCACCTTCTTTCATCTTATTATCTTTTTTTATTCTTACAGTCAGTAAGTCACTATTATGCTCGTCTAAATCTACAGTAGCATTAGCAAAATTATTAATAGCAAATGCAACATTTACCGCCAAATCTCTTTGCATAGTTTCTTGTGCCTTAATTGCCTCTAAGTCAAAGGATGTGATTCCCTCTAAAGAAGTGTTCTCTCCTAATGTACAGTCACCATCCTCGTTACCCAAGTCATCCATGGCAAAATTAAAGACAATTTTACCGACAGCAATATACTTTATGCTTATATAATTAAGCATATCCTTCCATATCTTCTCTCTTAAGTAGCCTACCTTTAACTTATACAAATTATCTAGTACACGATGCCTTAATACTCTTTCAATTGCATTCTCTATATGATGAATCCACATATCATTAATATTTTTTTCATCATAGAATACACCGTCAGGCGTAACTCCAACAATCTTATGGGCGAAGCGATATCCATTCATATTCTTGCGTCGAATACTATTGTCCAAATCATATTTTAGTTTTTTAGAATCTAGGATTTCTAACGTTTTATTTTCTTCATTCGCTTCTTTAAGTTCTTCAGGAACTCTTACAAAATCTTTATCTTCTCGTTTCCCCTCCGAATGCCTGTCCCATACATCGAAATCTCCCGTATCAATTTCATCAGGTAATGTATAACTAGCTTCGTTATCATATTCATCTGGAACAGCAAAATACAAATCTAGTAGCCTACGCAGTTTACGCAACATTTCCATTCTGTCATCCTCAGCTAAAACCGCATACTCAAGAAGAAACTTGTTTAGACCATCCTTTTCGTTTTTCTTTAATCTATTATTATCCGCCAAAGGCAAAGAGACAACATTATTATTAAGTTGAACAACAGTATTCTGACATTCTATAGAATTGAGAATCCTTGTACCATTACACTTAGTAGAATAAGCATTATTATCATATTCATCTCTAAGCTTCTCTATAAATTGAGTTATTAATTCTTTTTCATTCTCGGCGATATCCTTTTTACCTATACACTTAATAAAGCATCTGGCTTCTTCTTTATACTCCTTATAATCTTCTAAAAGAGCATTATCTATCAATTCCGTAGGATTAATATTACTATCAATACTTGCATTTTTTAATCCTTCAAATATTTTTTCATTGCTTTTGAAGCTTTTAGGATTTGTTAAAATCTTATTAGTAATTCTGGATACTGTTTTTATATTATCTATTAGGGTGCCATTATTACTCTCAGTTACTTTTTCATCTAAAAAAGAAAACAAAGGCGACGTATCTAATCTATTGAAGTCTTTTCTCAGTTCATCTAAAAACCTACTAATAAATTGTTTTTCATTATCATTTATTTCTCTCTTTCTTATACATTCAATAAAACATATAGCTTCTTCCCTATACTCTTTGAATGATTTTCTAAGAGCTATATCTACGAGAGTAGTTGTTTTAAACTTAATCTCTCTATCAATATTTGCATTTCTTATAGACCTAAATATTTCATCATTACTTTTAAATCTTTTATCATTATACTTCTTTCCGTTAATAAGTACATTGTTTACTTCCTTGCGTATCATATCAACATACTTAGAATACAACTTTCTTGTATTATAGTTTTCCATCTTTACATTATAATTTTTTTCTTTTTTAGCATATTTTTCTGGATCATCCACATAATTATCCTTATTAGGTTTATGCGGTTCCTGACCAACCTGAATTGTGTTAAAAATTGAGAATAAAAACTTTACACTGCCATCTTTTTTCTTTAATTCATTATGCAAGGAATCCATTGAAAGAACACCAGGTTTAGGGCTTTTATAAATCATTCCCTTTATCTGGTTTTGATTCCATTTCTTAGCCACACAAGTCTTTCTTCCATTATCTTTTGCAATTTTCATATTACATTTCCCCTCGTATAAAACACTAACCAATCTTCTTTTCTAGATTCTATAAATTATGTATACATGTACATATATTTATTATGATCTATTTCTACATCATTTACTATTTCTCCGCATTCTATTAAACTATTCTTAGCAATTTTATGAATTATGCCCTCAGAATCATCAAAAATCAGTTTGATCCTTTTTATATACTTTGCCTCTATTCCTTTTACTCTTTCTGAATCTCCACATTTTCGCAAAACCAATACAATATATTTGTAAATTATCTCCCAAGGATGTCCGTTCATCTCCTTTTTTGCATATTTACTAAGTGTCTCTAATGCATTGTCAATATCCATAAGTTTGTTTATAAGTTTAGTAGGAATTATTTCAAGGTAAAACACATATAACGACTTTACATAAAGATAAAACGCATATTTCATAGAAAATCTTGCATTCATTCGCGCACCCTCTACAACCAAATAATTAAACTGGCATACCAAATTTGTTTCTCCGCCAAAGAATTCTTCAGCATATTTTTCATATTTTTCTTTATCATTCATCATAATATAATAATGAAGCAAGTAGGATTCGGTGATCAAATAATCAGGTGTGCATTTATCCATTATATTTAAAGCATTTAAAAAATCTTTTTCCGCCAGTTTATTTCCCATAAATGCATAAATTTGAGCTCTTTGACTCAATGCAATAGCATAATTCATTGAAGCATTATAGCAATTATCAAAGATTTTTTTTCTCATATCTTCAATAAATATATGATAAGAAATGTTTTCACTTGCTATAACTAGCGCTTCTTTGAATTCAAACTTATCACATAAATAGACAATCATTCTATTTCGAGTGCGTAAGTATATTTCTATAGGCACATATTCTGCATACTCACGTGTTTTTTTATAGCATTCCTCCGCTTTCTTTGAGTCTCCTATATGAGTATAAACCGACACCCCTGCATCGTATATATCATACATACACGATTTTTCTTTTTTATTAGAAAAAACAATGCTTTTACCTATTAATGCCAATGCTTCATATATATACACTAACTTCTCTTGATTTACATTATTATTCATTATGGAAGATTTGAACTTCTTTACAGATTCCTCATAAGCTATAAAACAAAGAGACGCATCTTTTTTTATCGCATCTAATAGCATTGGATACCATTCCTTTGTATAGTAATCCTTCATAGAACTAGTACATTTTGTCCCTTCAAAAGAGCAACTTAATGCATTATAGTAATCTCTAGTTTCATACAACTTCCATCCTTCCATGAAATATTCATCTGCTTCATCATATCCCCAAATTAAGTTTCGAGACTTTTCATTAATACTATTTGACAAATTATTAAAAGCTTTTATCCAATCACAAGCCTCCCGCCCTTCATTGTTATAAGACAAATGAGAGCATATAACATCAGCTAAGTAAAGAAACTCCATCCCTTTTCTTGGTCGATCATAATAAATACTCTTTACACCAATTCTATCTATCATCATAGTACTCTTGTTTTTACTATGAAGCATTTCTCTTTCTATAGCAGTTCTATAGTTTGTTGAATTTGTAAGAATATATTCTGACTCTCCTGAGTGTCTTTGATTCGTTGGTCGTTGAACTTCGGAATATCCTAGCTTTATATATTCTTCCATTTTCTTAAGTCGTTCCGTTCCTGTTAAGACAACTCTTCTTGTTGCTAATTCTAATCTTACCTTATCCATTTGAGGAATAACTGGATTATGGAATAGTATTCTTTCTATCACATCCTCAGCCATATGTATATATAAATTGCTAGCAAAATTCTCTCTGACAACTTCAGAAACACTTTCTTCAAGGAGTTCACACTTGCCATTCTCCCCTCTAATAGACACAAAAATATAATATTTGCCCTTCCTATGTTTACTATCAAGGCTATCTTTATTCCAAGTCCCTTCCTCTAAAAACTCCTTAATTGTTTCTCCTATAACTTTCTTAACTTTATGCACTTTCTCTCCATTATTTGAACCACCCTCCGTAGAATAATGTAAATCCTTAGGATACGTTGCCTTAGCACTCTTACAAACTCTTTTAAAGTATGCTTCTAAACGATTTTTTTCATTAACATAATCATTTGGATCTCCGATATCATCATATATGATTCCACCTATAAATACCGGTTCCTTACTTATTTTCCCTTTTAGATTTTCGAAATCTCCCTGTTCATCAAGTGCTATAGTAAACATAAATCTCTCCTACTTTAATACCTATTACCTATACTTTAAATAGTTAGTGCTTTACTCAATTCTCATATACACATGAAACAATTCAAAGTATTTCCATTTACTCTCTTCCTTCTTTTGAAGAAACACTTTAAAAATCCTACCAGTTATTATATCATAAAATCTATTTATATTATCCAGACCACCAAAAAAAGCATTATAAATCAGGTCTTCTTTGCATAGTATCTTTCTATAAGCCCATCCTTTTTACCTCTTCAAAGCAGTTTTTACTACTCGCTTCGAATTTAATACATTTGCTTCAACCCGCTTATTTTTTAGACGTTTGTTTAAGCTTGTGGACGATTTGGATATGATTGTTATCTCTATTTCCTATGTTTTGCCTTAGACGTTGTACGAAAAAAAGATATCAACCTTGCTTTAAATCGCTATTCAGTGGCAAGGTTTTGACAATACCAAGTTATCTCTTGGAGAAAGAATTGAGAAACTACTAGGAAAAACAATATCCATCTCAGCTAGCTTTATTGAAAAATAAAGCGCAAAAAGGAACTCTCCAGAGTTCCCTCAGACTGTAGACAAACGACCCTTCGAGTTTTTTCTTCATTGAAGGGTCGTTTTTTGATATTTATATTTTTTTCCTGTATTTTTAGATGATTTTTATCTTGTATTAAAAAATATTGTATAATCCTTGGAATTATACTGGTTGTAATTCCCAGTCATTTTGAATCTTTGCTAATTTCTTTAAATTCATGCACGCAAAAGTCAACGCGACTTTCATTGTCATTCGCGCTTTACCATACATTTGTGTATACCTGAAGCCATGATTTTCTTTTGCTGTTCCAAAAACCCTTTCAATGGTTTCTTTTCGATGTGAATATAAGTCTTTCATTCCATCTGTATGGCGAATATCTTCACATGTTTCAATGTAATCTTCCCAGATATGTCTTGTGACAACTTTAACGTGATTTTTGCTTTCCGTACATTTTGGAAGAAACTCACATTTTTCGCATATATGTCCGCAACTTTTATATTCTCTGTAACCATCTCTGTTTGTTGTTGAATACTTTAATATCTGATTTCGAGGACATATATAACAATCATAATGCTCATCATAAACGTATTCATATTTTTTAAAAAAGTTATCCTTTGTCATTGGACGCTTATAAGGAAGAACAGGTTTTATGCCATCATCCAATAATAGCTTCGCTATAGCAGGCGTTTTATATCCGGCATCTGCTATACAATACTCCATACCAATATTTTCCAATCTATCATACAATCCTTTAAAAGTTCTGCTATCATGTTCATTTCCGGGATTAACGGTAAAGTCCAAAATCCATCCATTCTTATCACATGCTGTTTCTATGCCATAAGCAAAAACGTGTTTATGCTCGCCTTTTCTAAACCATCTGCTGTCGGGATCTGTTGTACTGCATCTTATTTCTTTGCCATCTAGCGGAACATCATCTGTATAATCTTCAAATTTGTCTGAGGTTCCGCTTGACTTGTCGTCATCGTCTTTATCCTTTAAAGGCTTCTTCCCATGTACTATACGATCTTCGTTGATATCTTTCTTAAGCTGCTCAGCGTAAAACAATGCCTCTTTTTTTGCGATTCGTTTTTGCATCTTTTTACTGTTTGCTCGTGCCTTTACGTGAGTGGCATCAACATACACTTCCGAAGGATCAACAAGCTTATACTTATAGCATTCTTCTAATATATGTTGAAATATCTTCTCGAATAAATCCGTACCTTCAAATCTACGAGTATAATTCTTCCCAAATGTTGAAAAGTGCGGTACCTTTTCATCTAATTCTAAACCTAAAAACCATCGATATGCAACATTTACTTCGATATCTTTTATAGTTTGACGCATGCTTTTAATACCATACAGATATTGGATAAACGGAATTTTAATAAGAGTAACTGGATCAATGCTTGGTCTTCCAGTATCGGCAGAGTATGTATCTTTGACTAAGTCATAAATAAAAGACCAATCGATAGCTTTATCAATTATACATAATAGATGTTCCTTCGGAACTAAATCATCTATACATACTAGCTGAATCTGAGTTCTTATTTTTTCATTATCTTGCGTCATCATGGAAG
>AUXO014911645.1_pt1 | contig 34179 bp, 29 predicted proteins | sample 768731 | NCBI WGS metagenome assembly AUXO01 (sample SAMN02715735, study PRJNA202380) | gut metagenome | biome: sheep rumen | host: Ovis aries | place: New Zealand: Palmerston North
AGCAGTTAGAACTTTTTTTGTAGCAATTTCCAGCACATTTTGCTCATTTTTATATTCTGCTAGTAAATGAACAGTTTCTGCTTTAGCTGGTTCATTTGGTACTACCTTACCTACCATGCTTTCGGTATATTCTACTCTTTCAGTTATATCTTTTATTATTTCTGAAATTTTTTCAATAGAATAACCAACTGTAAAGTTTGTTAGGTCTATTGCGCCTTTTGTATAATCAACGTTAGTATCGCCCTGTATTGGTTGGTCAGACGCCCATGTATCAGCTTTAGCTTTATTGAGGTCTTTAATATCATCCATTACATGGGTGTGCGCTGCGATAGCTGTAGATACCGCGCTTATTGTACCATTATTGTTAATAACAATTGTTTGACCATCAATAGGCAAATCAGTAGCATTTACTGTTTTGCGTTCATCTATAAGCTTTATAACAAAATCTTTTAAGTCTACTATTTGGTCTGCAGTATGCTCATGCGTAGCACAACCACCACTGCTAGATATTTCACCTTCTGGAGTAACTACAAAATCTGGATTTACTTCAAGCTGGCCATATGCATTAATACGAATAGATGTACCATCTACATTTACATTTAAGAGGGTTCCACCTTCTACAACTTTAGATTCAAGTCCCGAGTCATCATTTGTAATAACTGCTTGAGACATTAAAGCTGCTTCAATTGCTTCTAATCTTGCAGTTAAATCCTCAACCTGTTCTAATGCAATTTTGGCACTATTATTAGTGCTACTATTTCCGCCCTCGCCAGAGCTGCCAATTGCCTGGAGTTCACCAAATTCATTTTGGTCAATAGTAATACCATCATAATTTACTTCAGCAGAAATAGTCTTTGTATTTGGATCAAATGTAAGTTTTACTGAGCTATCATCATGATTTACAACCATTTCTCCAACTACTGATTGTATAAGCTCAATAATATTATCTTTATCTGCTATATCGGATAAATAATGCTTGTGAGGGGGTAAATCATCTTCTTGAAGGTATTCTCCCGCAATGATATTACCCTGATTATCTAGTCTTACCTTTGTATAAAAGCCTGGGTCTGGATTATTTGCAGAAGAGGAAGTATTAAATGTAACTATACCATTAGTTTTATACCAATTACCAACACCGTCTTTTTTAATATAAACAAGCCAGTCACCTTCATTAAAATTAAGGTTTAAACTCTTATAGGAACCTTTATCTGTTACGAAATAAAAAGCATAATCTATATCGGCTGGAACTGTTGGTAAAACAAGCTCTAATGGACTCCAAGTGCTAACGATATTACTCATACAAAAATTAGTAAGTAATACCTTAACAGGCAAAAAAAAATGGTATCCTTACGGATACCATATAATTTATAATAAAAAGTTAACAACTAGTTAATTTTTTTGTAATCTTCATAAACTGCTGATTTATGCCAAAGAATGAAGCCATATATACAATTAATACACCAAAAAACAAATTGTGCTGTCATTACCCAAGAACCAGCTCTGATGGCAAGAACAACTGAGCCAATGTCAAGAATAAGCCAATAAATCCACTGTTCACGGAAACCAAGTACCATAAATACCTGAGCAATATATGCTGGAACAGAAGTAATGCTATCTACAAATGGCTGGCTATCAAGTGCGCCAAACATTGGAACATTTTTAAGGAAAATCCAATATCCAATTGTACCTACTACAAAAATCAAAGCTGTAATAAGATTTCCTTTCCAACCAAGCTTTTTAGCTTTAATTTCAATAGTCCTAGCATTTTCTTTTCGACGATAATTCTTAGCCCAAATAATAAGACCAATTACCATTGAAGTTGCGTACATAATATTTTCAATAAACTCTCCCCAGAGATGCTGAGGCAAAGCAAAACAAAATACATATGTAAATAATTGAATATAACCAAACACATAAAAAGAAATTTTTCCCTGTGAACAAAGAACAACCGAAATTACACCTGAAAGACCAGAAATAATCAATCCTACACTATCGGGATTACCAGTGGCAAAACCAATTGCAATACCAATAATTTGCAATGTAAGACCAATTACAAACATTGCCCAATCCAATGGTTTTTTACCATTGATAAACTCTTCCTTTAGAAGTTCTCTAAATTTCATTTATTACTCCTTTAATTAAAAATCAATACCTTGTTTAATTATTTGAACTTTCGCTTTAGCCCAAGCATACTTATTTATACCATTAAGTTTTTCCCGTACTTCTTTTTTAGAAAAATAATGATTCGCATCTCTAAAGTTTTTTGAAAATTCTTCTCTAATATCGTCATAATAGCGCTTTTCACCATTTATGGTACAGGTAATAATATATCTTTCTATACGATCACATTTATCTGCAAAATAACTTGGATATTCAGCTATAGAATCATCTTCGTCACCCCAACAGGTTCTTACATCTTTATAGCCCATAGACCAAATCTTAAGAAGTCTACATAATTCAGATCTTCTAAAGGTAGTTTTAACAGTAGGCTTTTTATCCCATTTCATTAAAGGTATTTCACGATAATAATCACAAGTAGGTGTCTCATTATTCATAAAAAATTTATAAATATCTGAAAAATATGTTATTTTTGACCATTCATCTAACTGAATATCATCAATATCGCCCTTATTTAGGTCATAAATATCTTTACAGGATTTCTTGATAAACTCTAAATCTTTATCCGAGACCAAAATATGTTTTGTATTAAACACTAAGTTCCCATCACCAATACATCTTGGATTAGTTATTGAAAGTTGTCTAATATTATCCGTTTCCATAAATTGTTCTTTCCTTACGATTGAAATCCAATACTACGAATATAATCCCTTACAGCACAGAAATTTTCATAATAATTTCCATCTAGCTCTTCAAATTTATATCCAAACATTGTATAAAGTGACTTAAGATTATTATAAAAGCCAAGACGGATTTCATAATCTGAGTCAGGCATATAGCGTTCACCATCGTCTACAATTGGTTTTCTTTTTGGCTTAATTAAGAAAATTTTATTCCACTTGATAGTAGGCGCATACTCTTTAGCTACATCATAAAGAACATTATAATTTTCTTTAGTAAGAGCAAAACCCTCACGATCTTTATATGCTGCAGCATACATAAGTGTTACCATATTATCAGTATCTGAAATAAATACACCTGGATTTTGTGGAGAACAAATAAGTTCCTCATTATACTTATTCTGCTCAGTAATATTATACAAGAAATCTTTGAAATTAAACTCTGTATCATTTTTCAAGTGGCAAATATCACGACCCTTTTCATATGAAAAAGGAATCCCAAAATATTTGCCAATATCATGTGTAAGAGTTGTTTTACCTTCTGAGGCAGTACCAGCAATAAGAATATTATGTGAATAATAAGCACGGAATGGCTGAGCAATTTTAAACCAATGTGCGAGTGGATTCTCTCGACACATTGTACCTGAAATAGGATTTTCTGTTCTATCTGAAAAATCTACATGTACACGATAACTATAAAGTGCACCAAGATTTTTGACAGCATTTTTAATATCATCTACATATTTTTGTTCTGCAACATAAAAAGTTACAGTATCACTCCAATCCATATCATTATTTGGATGAGGCGTTTCCTGAATAAACTTCTCTACCTCACCTAGCCAAACTTTCCAATTATTAGGACACATAGATTCATCAAGTCCTAACTTAGTATCATTTATCATATGTACTGATACTGTCTCATCTTTAAGAAAATTTCGGATAATATTAAATCTTTTTTCAAGTGGTAAAAGTTTTCCACGAGGATCGCCATCATAACCACAAACAATAATATGAGTAAAATCATTTAACTTTTTAGCTTTCATAATCAGGTCAAGATGGCCCTGATGCATAGGTGAATAACCACCAAAACAAATTCCTATATTCATATTTATAATATAGATATAGTAATAAAAAAGCCCAAATAATTTTGGGCTTTATAAGTTAAATATCAAATCTGTCTAAAATAATATCACCATTATCATCAAACCTAACCGCTAAGAAAGGCCTACTTGCATATAAATCAGCAAAGTGTAATACCCACTCATCAAACTTTTCTGGGGGTCGATTAATTAATTCACCAGTTTTTCTATCTGTATTCCATTCTGCACGACCCTGATGGCACTCAACTAGTCTAGCTAATGTTTTAGCAGTTTCGGATGATGGGCATGTTTCAACAATAAGCTTTGCCATTAGTGTTGGATGATTAGCTGAAGTATACTGGCTCTCTTCCCCATTTGGATATTTACATAAATCATGTAAAATTGCAGCTGCAACTATTTCATCTCTTTCAGATTCTAATTCTGGGACAGCTCTTACCAATTCTGCTGCATTTAATGCAACCAACTTAGTATGTCTAATTAAACCGCCATCACCTAGAGCAATAGCTGGATGATACTTACCAGTAGAGGATGCAGGAGCTGTTTTATGCTTATCTTGTACCTTAGCAAATATTTCTTTAAGAATAATTTTAACTTCAGTCTTTTTAATTTCAGAAATTTCCTTTGCAAAAATTTCTTCCCAAGTCTTATCTTTATAAGAGTTTGACAAAGTTAACCTCCATATATGTTATTATACTAACATTTTAAAATAAAAAATCCCACATTTTTGTGGGATTTTTATTAACTATTCTACAATACCAAACTCATTATATTCTGCAGTACCAATAATTTTTTTAATCTCATCCGCAGTGAAAGCTCTATCCGGAACAAAATAACTTAATTTTCCAGTAGTCTCATCAGCTCTCTCAAGAATATAATAATTTTCGGTTTTAATAACTTTCTTTGAGTCTCTATCAACTGTTTCAGTTACAAGACACTTTACAAAATATTCTTTATTAAATACACAATGATAAATTTTTTCACCATCAGCATTTTCTGAGTAGCTACAATAGTTATCATTAAGGTATTTTTTTAATTTTGCGCTATAGTCAGCCATTTACTAGTCTCCTTAATATTGTAATTAGGAGCTAATAAAATAAAAGCTTGAGATTTCTCCCAAGCTTTGAAATTTAATCATCCATGCCTATTATTTATTTTAATATGTATAAAATACATATACGTTTATCTTCGGCTTAGATACATAGATAAACGATTTCCAAGATATTGTAAAACTACAATATATTATAAATACACATATTAAATGTATTTTCCATATGCTTAATTAGTAAATTAAACAGCAATCGGAGCCTTAATAGATGGGTCTGGATTATAATTCTTAAGTTCAAAATCAGTATTCTTCCAATTCCAAATACCATTCCAATTTGTAATTTCAATTGTTGGTAATTCTTTTGGTGTTCTCTGAAGCTGTTCCTTTACAGCATCCAACTGATTTTCATAAATATGACAGCTACCAAAATATCCAATGAGTGTACCCGGATTATACCCCGTTTCTTTTGCAATAAGTGTAAGAAGCATGGCATATGAAGCAATATCAAATGGAACACCAGCAAACAAATCGGAGCTGCGCTGGAACCACATCAAATCAATTCGATTTTGTTCTGGATAAACAAGAAGTTCATAAATCATATGGCAAGGCGGAAGTGCCATCTCGTCAAGCTGCTGTGGATTCCAAGCTGAAACTACCAAACGTCTTGAAGTTGGATCTTTCTTAATTGTTTCAATTACATTTTTAAGCTGGTCAACACCACCTTCATCCTTGCGCCAATCACCATTAAAATGTCGGTACTGAAATCCATAAATTGGTCCAAGCTCATTTTCTGCTGCCATCTTTTTCTTTGTTTCTTCATCATTAGCATATGGCACAATAGCTGTACTACACCATGAGTCCCAAATATGACAGTTACGTTCTCTCAAGAATTCTTTATTATGAATTCCCTTAATAAACATTTCAAGCTCTGCACAACAGGTTTTCATACCAATCTTCTTTGTTGTCAAAGCTGGGAATCCTTTACTCATATCATGCTTAAACATATAGCCTGATGTTGCTATTGTATCAATACCAGTTCTATTATGAGTTTTAACTCCGTTTTCCAAAGTATAACGAAGCATATCTAAATATTCTTTCACATTATCCTCCAATCAATTTTTAAATATTAACTAAAAATTTATAGATAACAAGCCACCTTTACATCTTTGATACTTATCGAGAGTTTCTTTTAAGTGGGTAGACATATAGGGTACTACTGTTGATTCTTCTTTAATTGGCTTGGTATGAAGTATATAATCATCGATCTCAACTGCGTCATAACCGAGATATTCAAGATATGAATGAATATCTACTACATATCCACCCTTTGTCAAATCAAAAATATCTATAAAAATCTGTGCATTTGTTTCTCCACGTTTAGCTGCAGCAACTATTGCGGAGTTTATACAAGTAAGCAAATCTTTATAATTTGACTCTATGGTTTCTATATAAATTTCCTTTGCACTGCCCGCAGTAATGACTGCATTCTTTTCTGTAGCTACCACTATATTTGTGGATTTTGATAAATCTGTTTTTTTCATGTTATTCCTCTAAAAATTAATATTAACATATTAATAGCTGCTACCGCAAGCTGTAGAATATCTTTAAGTGCTACATTAATTAATATAACTTCAATTTTAAGAAATTCACATTTAAAATAAAAAAGCCGCTAAAAAGCGGCTTCTATTTAATCATCACTATTATCCGTAACACTATCCAAAATTGCTGCAGTATCTTCTTCATTTAAGATATTTATAATCTGCGCAATTTGTCTATCTCGTCTTTCAATATATCTTTTCTTTTCAACATTTATCGCATCACGTTTTGTTAAGGATAATGTTCTAGACCTACGTAAAGAATCCGCAATAGCCTCTTTTACTTCATGACATCTTTTATCTATAACTTGTTTTGCGATTTCATTATCAATTGGAACAGGGTAGGAAATAATTGTATTTTTTAGGTAGGATGAAAGCTGTTCGGCTTTTGACATAATCTCTTCTTCATACTCACGATCAGCACGATTTACTAGGTGATTTTCTTCAATAATTCTATATACTTCCTCAAGAATAGGCTTAAAATCTTTTTGTAGTCTACTATCAAAAAATGATAAACCAGAATTACAGCCGCTAGCACACATATTAAAACAAGGTGAATTAGGCTTATCTGTACCAATACCGGATTGTATTTTAGTTGGAAGGATTGCAGTAGTTTCTATAATAATTTCACCATGCTCATTAAGGGCTGAAGGATGAATACGGCCAGAATACTTAGCCATATACATAAGCTTATATTCTTCTATAATATCATTTTTTACTGATTCAATCCTTGATTTTGCGAAATCTTTAGATTGCTTAAAATATCTATTTTTAATACCAATTACATCATCTACATATCGCTCTTTTGCTTCTTCAATATAGGTAATAACCTCTTTCATATAGCTAACAAAAGCTTTTGATGTAATTTTTTTAGGTGATTTTGCTTTAACAATAACGCCATTCTTACTAATCATCAAGTCGCTTTTACCATTTATTTTAATAATTACTACGGTAATAGCAACACAAACAATTGAGAGAACTATTGCGCTTAATATTGACATATTTGTCGTATCAAACATAACTCATATTCCTCAGTTTTATATTTTGCAATATATAATTAGCTTAATTAAATATTAGAGTTTAATTAAAAATCAATTTTTAGTTATCTTCTACTAATTTTAATTATGTACATAAGACTAAATGAAGCCTCTAGCCTATCATTAAAAGCTAGAATAGCTATTAAAAGATATTGTGAATCAACGAATAAAAGTGACCGTTCCTGGTCAGATTTTTCTTCAAAAAATCCAGGATTTACAGAAGATGAATATAAAGAAGGCCTTACTCTTTTTGGTAACTTAAAACCAGTAGATAAAGTTAGTGGTATTAAAGAAGTACCAGCACCTACAAAACCAAAAGTTAGCTCTGAGCCACCTAAAAATAATAAACCAGAAATTAAAAAACCTGAAATAAAACCTGAGTCCATTAAGGAAGCTCCTAAGGAAGCTCCTAAAGATGAACCAAAAAATGAGCTTATTGTAGATGGTTTTAAGTTATCCACAAATAAAATATTTAAAATAACAGTACCTTATGTAAAAAGGCGATATGAAGAGTTTAATAAAAAATATTTTAATGACGAACTTCCTATATTGCCAGTAAAACTTAATGCTTCTAAAAGAGCCGCAGGTAGCTATGGATATACATCCTACAGAAGCGACCCATATAGAGTAGAAAATGAACATATAAATGTTTCAACTTTTTATGATACAAATGAATTTAATTTCTGTAATACTATCCTACATGAAATGATTCACGTATACCAAATTAATGTCTTAAAGTTAAGTACTAGAGAAATGAGACGATGGGCATATTCACATGGTTATACATTTACTAGTAAAATGAATATGATAAATAAATTTGGCTGGAAAATTGACACTCGTGTTACTGAGGAAGAAAGAGCGGAAATGACAGCTTCCCCAGAACAAATTAGAAAACTAAAAAATAGTAATCGTATAATGGTATATGTAAGTAATAGATTTTTAGCTTGTATACCTAGAAATAAAGTTGCATACTACAAAATGTGTTATTCATCCTCACACTTGAAATTTTTTGATATTTTAGATGCGGCTCCTTTTATAGATTATCCAATGTGCAAATCTGCGCTTCGGGGTAGAGGTATGACTCCTAGTAAGCTACAATCTTTAGTAGATGATAAAATATTATCACCAATTGATGCATTAAATGAATCTACTCATAATTACCATAGCAGACCACAAGATGAACTTAATGTAGTTGACGGAGCTGATGCTTTATTAATTTCAACAGATGGAGATAAAGAAGAATGGATACTCGCATAATAAATGAAGAAATAACAGATTTAGATGGCGCTTTAGAAGCGGCAAAATATACTGCAGATAAAATGGTAAAATCTCTTAAGAAAACTTATCCGGATGATATCGTAAAAATGGCTTTTAATTCTGTTTTAAATGAATCAACAGAATTATTCGAAATGATTTACGAGTCTGCATGCCAATTAAGGGAAGATAATACTAGTTCTTTTGTAGCTTTTATTAAAAAACTAAGACCTCTTTTTGCAAAACACCAAAAAAATATTAGAAAATGGTATGGAGCTGCGGCTGTTTATCGTTTTAAAAGCATGGCTAGAGATGTTATTCCAGCAAAGCGCTCACTTTCTGAGTTTCTTGCTGATCTTAAATCAAATGGGTTATCAACTGATGAAGTTTTAACTGGCGAAGTATACTATGATCTTGTTGCTACTAATGGACAAATGCAAAAAGTACAGGATATGATTTCAGCTGGCGCAAATGCAATATTATATGAATATAATGCTCAAAATGAAAGTGAAAAACAAGCTCTACTATTTAATATCCGTGCAACTTGGAATCAAAATATTCAAAAAGCACCAAAAAAATCATTCTTGGATAAGTTACTTGGTAGATAAAAATAAAGCACGCTATTAAGCGTGCTTTTTATTTATAGATATGTTTTAAGCTTTTTTGAATTAGAATTCATCCAATTTTGAATTTTTTCAAAATAATCAATATGATAATTTTTTTCTTTATACCAAACTCTATCAATTTCTTTTAAGTCTTCATATGCAGCAAAAATATGCGGTGCAAACTTTTTTACGTATTCATCATCTTCTTTTTCTGTATGACCGACAAAAGCGTGTCGCATATGACCATCAACGCCATTAATCCACATATTTAAGTCAAAACCTGTAGAATTTCTTGGTAATAGTGCTATATTCACATTTACTTGCACTTAAGATCCTCCCGAATGGTTTTTGAGCATTCAACAAACTTAGTATCCATAAGATTTTTAATATTATTATAGCTCTTTTCACTGATACCTTTCTTAAACTCTTCAGAATCTTTTACCTGATTCCATAAATCAAGAGTTCCTTTAATTTCAGCTTCAAAAAAATTATCTGCACCTTTTTTACCTTTAAGCATTGGTAATATATAATGAATATCATCTCCTAATGCGTCAGCATTCAGATATATCATTCTAGCAATACCACTTGGACTTAAATCCATTTTTACATTCTTAAAATCCGACATTAAAAATCACCTCTATGCTTAACAGATGTATCCTCAAAATATTTTGAAAGTCCTCTATTATTGATATAAAGTCTAAATCTCCATTTATTTTTATAAGCATCAATAAGTGGCCCAAAAAAGTAAACATTTTCTACAGGATTAGACTCAAGACGACTCAAAAAATCTACAAAGGGTAAAATACCAGTAAGTTCATCATCTTTTGGATACTCATCAAAAAAGTGAATATAAGGTCCATAACCATTTTCACGTTTTTCAAAAGCCAAATATAAATGATCAAAATAGCTTTTTTCAAAAAGTTTCTTAAGCTTTTTCATAGAACTTCCTCCTTCTACAATTATATTATGTAGATAATTATTAAAAAGTACAAATTTAAACTATTTAATTATGTTCAAAAATACGGAATACTTAAAAGAGTGTATAAAATCTATTTATAATACAAAATATAACTTATCTAATGTAATTTACATTAGCGATGATATACCTATAAAGCTAACCTGTCCTAAACATGGCGATTTTTTTGATTCGCCTCTTCACTTAATTTCTAGTCGGCATGGCTGTCCAAATTGCTGGAAATATTAATCTTCAGGTGAAATAAAAATTAGAGAAATTCTAGAAGAGTATAATATAAAATTTGAGCAAGAAAAAACATTTCCATATTTAGAAAATAAATTACCACTTTATTTTGATTTTTATTTACCCGATATCAATACTGCTATAGAATTCCAAGGTCCTCAGCATTTTAAGGCCATTGATTTTTTTGGTGGTGAAAAAGCTTTTAAGGAACAACAAACTAGAGACAATATAAAACGAGATTGGTGTAAAATAAATAATATAAACTTACTAGAAGTTGAATTTCATAAAGATATTCTAGAACAATTAAAGCCTCTTATAGATGAATATCTTGATAATAACTTTAATAATAAATACTAAACTAATTAAAATAAACTCTTATTGGGAGATAATAAATGTTAGATTCAGAATTTATGCATTTAGCAAATAAATATGGTGCAAGTTTAACTAGAGATAACGCTAGCGCATATCTTAGAGATGCTTGCCGTTGTTGTTGGAACCTAGATGATGTAGACGATAAGTTTGGTGAGCTTGAAGCCAGAATTGAGGATTACGTAACTAGATCATTTCCAGATATGGAGATTGGTAAAAGAGCCCAACTTGAATATGTGCTTACTCAGTGTTTAGCCTTTGAAATTGGACTTATTGATAGGCCTGATGAGCATGATGTTTCATATCCGGGTGTTGGTATTATTGCTGAATCATTAATGACAGAAGCTAGGAGTGGTACAATGAGTGCAAAGCCAGACTTTGATAATCCTATAAAACCAGTTTGCTCCAATCCAGCAACAGGATTTAGTAAATCATTTACTACTATTAGACAGGCAGCAGAATGGGTAATTAATGATGATAATGGTGATGTCCCACATCCATTTGGAAGTGTTAAAGCTTCAAAATATAGTTCATATCCTTGGGAAAATCTTCCTAAACACGTTCAGAACTCTATTATGAATAATATTCTTAATGCTGCATGTAAAAAAGAAACACGTGCTGACTTAGAAGATAGATATCGCGATTCTGGATATGGCTTAGTTTGGGAACTTGATGATCCAGCAGAAATTGAATCAGAGGATATTCGTTTCTCATATGAAGAAGGCCATGGCTCTAAAGAAGATAGAGACCAGATTAAAGCTAAAATAGCTGTGGAAAAAGCTAATAAAGAACAGAAACTTAAAGCCGAAAAAATTGAATTTGTAAATAAAAATAAAGATTGGGCTATTAGCAAATTAAAGCAATTTACAAATAGTAAGGGAGTATCCTTATTTGATGATGCTGAGTGTGAACCAAAGTATGGATATCCAGCATTTGGTATTTATGGTTATTTTGGTGGAGACTTTGATAAGAAAATAGAGCTTATCCAGAAAAAAATTGATGATAGGATGGCTGCAAAAGGCAAAAAAGCAAAAAGCCTAGTAAAATATTATAATTACTTATATGACGTATCTGATGACCTAGGCATTAAAATTGATAATACAGGGTGCTTAGTAGAATCAATGAGTGTATTTAGAGGACTACTCAAAGAGGGTACTACTAGGCCAGTTTATAGGCCTTTTAAAGCACCAAGTAATGCTACATTTGATTTTTCTGGGTCGGTATCTTTTACAAACTCTGAAGGAAAAACATTAGAGGCAGATTATACAGTACCAGTTACAGTATATTTTACTGAAGACGGTACAGAATTTGATGGCTATGACGATGCTGCTCTTAAAGTAATGCCAAAGGCTGGCTCAGAATCTTATTTGTCAGAAATTACTGAAAAGATTAAAGACTTGCTAGATGAGGACGCAGACTTAGCAACTGATATTTGTATAAAAGGCGATGAAAGCGTTGCTGATATGCATGAGCGCTATGACTGGGCTTATGAGGATGCAGTTGAAGCTTGGCAAGATGAACAAAGAGATAAAGAAGACTAAATTCTAAAATATTAAAAATACCAAAAGGCTGGCTTATCCAGCCTTTTTTAATTACTAATTTGTATTATGGATTTATCAAATAAGAAGATTATTTCGATAGGTGGCGGATGCTTTAGTAATATATTATTGACTCGTCTTAATAAACTTACTGGCTATGATATTCGTGTTCCAGGTCCTATTGATAACCTTCGCTCTCAACATGGGATTTTAGGTTCATTAAAGCTTTTTGATAAGTCACTAGAAGAACAGCTTTTAGGAAAGAATGCAAAGCCCTATATTTATAAAAAAGCAGATGGTAAAAAACCTTATGATGAATGTGACGAAGAATTCAAATTTGAAGACTTTGTAATAATTCATAATGACTGGTCAACAGATAAATATAAAGAAGGCCTTAAAAATAGATTTAATAACTTTTATGATTTTTATGAAAAATCTAAAAAAGATGATAACTATCTTTTTATTTATACCCTTTGTGAGTTTGATAATAAATCAATAGATGAATTAAATACAATAAAGGAACATCTAAAAAATTTAGGTATACTTGATAAAACAATATTTATTGGAGAAGAAATTGCGAAGCAACCTGTAGAAAACTTTGAATTGAGTAATCAAGTTAATTGGCCAAACTTTAATTTTGAAAATTGGAAAAAAATTTTTGAAGATAAATATATAGTTATTCCCAATAGTAATTACTATGGTTTAGCAGCTAAAACCTTTTTAGAGATACTAAAAACATTAAAATATTAAAATAAAAACTCCAGCTTAAAACTGGAGTTTATTTTTTAGATTTCATAAATTGATTTATTAGGATAATATGCGCTAAAAGCATTTTCTATTCTAGTAAAATCAGTTTCAGTAGCTCTATCACTATCGTTACAGCACATAGAACGGGTTCTCTTATCTGGGTCCGGCTCTAAAATTTGACTTATAATCTTATCTGTCTCAATGCCTACTTGATAATACTGGAACTTAAATGTTTCAAATACACCATGCCCGTGGAATAATGCATTCTCTGTCCAAATATATTGATTAAAGTTTTTCTTTTCTCTAAATCTAGAAATAGATGCAAGAATTTCAGCTTTATTTTTTTCAAAAAATTCTTTATTTAAGGACCTAAACATAGGCTTACCAATATGTTGTAACTCATAAAGGTGCACACCATCAACGTATTTTTTAAGATACTCAGGCTTATCTTGTGCAGCTAATCTAAGTGAGTTAATAGGAATTTGTGCCCAAACCTGTTCATAGTCACCATCATGCCAAAGCTTTCTGACATGCAGGTCTGACCTTAACTTATTTTCTTCATTAAAATAAAATTTAGGTTTTAATATATAATTTGGATACATATCATCATTAGAATATATAAACTTATCTGAAAGCCCAAAAATATTATGGATAAACATCTCAATAGTACAACTATTAAATGTTGGTAGATATTCTTCTGGAATAATATCTTTATGTTCAACAATTCTAACTTTTGTTTGGTCAATCCAACTTGGTACCTGAGTTTTATCTGATACAATCATATGAATTGTACCTATCCAAGGCATCCATTTTTCAATTGCCCTAAATTTATATTTAAGTAAGTTTTCACATGCTCGGAATCTTGTAGTACCATTTCTAGTTGCATCAATATCTTTACCAGAATACTTACAATACTCTTTAATCCAGACATCTTTTGTATTATCTACATATGGGAATACATAGTCAATTTTTTTATCCCTAGCCAAAACGTCTTCAAAAGTTTTAATTACTAAATCTTCAATATACTTAAATCTTGTAAGTTTTCTAAATGCTTTAAGTGAATCTTCAAAACTTCTAATAAGACGAATTTTTCTATCAATACTTAAAACTGAATGGGATAATGAGTTTGCATTTATTGTATAATTATAAAGAATATCATCAATAGATAATATTTTACCCGCAATACAAAAAGCTTTAATATTAAAAATTGTATCTTCGCACATATCACAAGGTGCAAAAGTTATATTATTATCTTTTAATAATGAAGCTTTATATATTTTATCCCAGCAATGTCCAATATCATAGAGTGGGTCTGAGAATACTTTTCTATCTTCTGGCTTATAAATTCCTGGCTCACCTAAATGCCATACTCTCCAGTTTTCACCATTCTTTACAACATTTATCGCACTTTGAACAATTAATGCATTATTCTTTTCAGCCTCAGTTATTGCTACTTCAAATCTATTTGGATTTATCCAGTCATCCGAGTCAACAAATCCAATCCATTCGCCTTTAGCAAGGTAAATTCCTAAATTTCTACTGGCTGCGGGGCCTTCATTATATTTATGAACTACCTTAAAGCGGGGATCAAAAACAGAGTATGCGTTACAAATAGAACCGGATTTATCGCTAGAACCATCATTTATTAAAAAACATTCCCAATCCTGAAATGTTTGGGAAGCAATACTATCTAAACATCTTCTTAAAGCTGACTCAGCATTAAAAACAGGCACAATAATAGACAACTTTGGCATAATAAAAATTAGTATGCCTACGAATTATAGCCAAAATATTGGTCATAAACATGTTTCATTCTTTCTTGACATTTACCAACAGTACACTTAGATAATAAATAATGCGCTTTAGCATGTTCTGCTGGTGTTAAATAAACCCAATTCCAAGATTTATTTTTTAAGAGGGGGTAAAGACTTCTTGGAAAAATATGATGAAGATAGTACAATTCTCCATCTTGTTTAGTACGGTTTTGCTTAAGAATTTCTTGAATAAAAAGAAAATACTCCATATAAAATAAGTGCACTCGAATTGAGTGCACTTTATCTTTAATTATAATACCTTATAATCTTACCATTTTCATACTCTTCTAGAACTTCTGACTTAGAAAACTTATCTAAAAGGCTTTTATTAAACTTAATATTACCTTCGTATTCTTTATCAAAGATAGTAAGAATAAACTCATCTATATAGCCAATAAGCTGCTCATAAGTTTTAGCGCCACCAATTATATATGCCTCTGACGGATCAAATTCCAGAATTTTTTTATGATTTGCTTCACATTCTTCTTGCGTCTCATTTTCATCTTTCACAGATGGCATATGAGCTTCAATATTTTTGATTGCATTATAAACAGTATTCAATGTATCAAAATCATGCTTATTTTTCAGCTGCTCTTCAATATACATTCCAAATAAGCTTTTATCAACAAATACAAATCGCTTATCAGTATCTTTTACAAGAATATAAGAATATAATTGAGCTAATGAATCTTTAGTCATATCAACTTTTAACTCGTTTACATTCTCATTATTAGCATTTTCACCTTCGATATGCTCACAAAGGCCCCAATAATAATCCAAAAATGTTTTTAATTCATCCTTATCTGTAATAGACTTAGCATTATCAAGATTAGAATAATACTCATATTCCTTACTTCCTGGTGGACATGCAATATAAAGATTAGGATTATTTGGTACAGATTTTTTAGGCTTTACTGAATAAAATTTATCATTCTTAGATACTCGGCCAATAACTAGGTTCAAACGATTTTTCAATGGTTTATTAAAACCTTTATAAGTATTATAGCCCATAATAACAATATGGTTTGTAGTTAACTTCTTAAAGTTAGCCATATCCCATTTTGTATCTACATCACCTTTCCATGGAAGATCAATACCATTACCAATGGTACCATTTTTATCCATAGCCATAATTGCCTTAAATTTCACTAGTCTTCTCCAAATACAAAATCTTTAACCTCAGCTGCAATATCCCCAATAGAACGTTTACCTACTGTGATAATCTTCTTCTGATCAATTGAAGATTCATTAAAGGCCTCAACAAACTTATCAAGTTCTTCCTTTTTCTTATTTATATCCAAAGAAAAACTTAATCCATCACCTCGAAGCTTATCCCTTTCAATTACATTTTCTGGAGTATCAGTAAAAAGAATAAGTTTTACTGCATCTCCCGTAGGAATAATTTGTCTTTCTGATGCAAAGATATAATACCCATCATAATCACGGTACATTGGTGAATATACATATTCTGAAAGATGACACCTATCAAAGATAAATAAATCTTTAGATGCCATTGCATATTCTTTCATAAACTTAAAAATAGAATTATATTCACTTACAGAAAAATCTCTAATAAGGTCTCTATCCTTTCCAAAAGCCTTAATATTAGAATAATGCAAAATATGTGGTACTATATATCTTTTTTGAGCTTCTTTTACAATCTCATTTATCTGAGTTGATTTTCCAAGGGCATCTGCACCCTCGATAATTAATACCATGTATATCTCCTTATTAAGATATTAACTTTATGATTAAAAACTAATCATGGTTAAATATCCTATTTTTAACAACTTTAGCTTGTGAAGCCTTTTTAAGTTCTTCAAAAAGCTTTTTCTGTTCATCAGTTAAATTCTCAGGCGTTTCAACAAAAATATAAATATATAATGGACTATTATTTAATCCTTTATTAGGCAAAGACAATACATAACCTGTAGAAACACCAGCCGGAATTTGTAATTTTACTTTTGTTCCATCAGGACACTCAAAATCTACTTCATCCCCTAGTACTGCCTGAGCGCAAGATATATTTAATTGACAAGTTAATATATCCCCTTGTGTTCTAAATCTAGAAAAAACTGAATCTTCCTCGGTTACAATAACAGTTATAATTAAATCACCATTTACGCCACCTTTACATGGCATACCAAAGCCTTTTATAACTAATCTATTTCCACTCCTAATTCCTTTAGGAATGTTAATTGATATAGTTTTATTGGTAGTAATTACACCATTACCCTTACATTTTGGGCAGTCTCCCTTATAAGATTTCCCAAGGCCACCGCATTTATTACAGGTCGTTCTTATACTCATAAAAGGCGCATGGGAAGATACCCGCCATCCAGTACCATTACATGCTTCACAGGTTTCTATATCCTTTCCGCCATTACCATTACATTCACTACATATCTCAATATGCTTAACATCTATATCTTTTTTTACGCCTTTTATACAATCAGATAATGGTATAAAAATAGATTGAGTAATATTATTACCTTTTAATATTTTATTAGTTTGTTCTGTTCTTCTAAATATAAAATCAGCAAAATCCGCAAAGCCATCAGCAAACTTAAATTTATTAAAATCAAAACCATTTGCTGAATTATTTTTTTCTCCTGTAAGCGCTTCATATGCTTCAGTTATTTCGGTAAACTTGTCAGCAGCAGCTTTATCACCTGGATTTTTATCTGGATGATATTTTATAGCTAGTTTTCTATAAGCTTTTTTTATTTCTTCAGGAGTAGCATTTTCTGCTACTCCTAATATTTCATAATAATTCTTGAGCATTTTTAACTTCCTAATTTATTTTAACAAGCCTATTTTTAAGGTCTTTACTTAAATTACGAGAAGATTTCTCATTATTAAGAATATCAGAAAAACATCCATCAAGAATATATGTATTTGCCCAGTCACCATTAAAACGAACACCACGACCAATACCTTGTGATAATCTTGAACAAACATCAAGAGGATACCAGTCTGGGAATAAACTCATTTTAGCTTTTACTAAGTTATCTGCTAAAGAAGCATATGGCATTTTCATAAAGATAATAAATCTACATCCATCACCTGGGAAATCAAGGCCTTCAATACAAGAAGGACCAACCAATATACCATTAGATGATATATTATACTTCTTTATTGCCTCTCCACGTTCCTTAGAATTATTATATGGAATCATTCTAAATCTAAGTGCTGGCGGTACACTATTAAAAAGAGCCTGCGACACCTCATAAGAGCCTGTATGAATAATACCTCTCATATGTTTATTTTCTTCACAGATCTTAACAGCTTCAGCTACTACTCTTGGTAAAGATGCCGCTTTTTCTCGGTAACTCATACGATAGCGTGTATCATAGTAGATGGGTGACTGACTAAAGTCAAAAGTACTTGGCACTTCCATAGCTGCAAAAGCAGAATCTGGATAGTTATCTCCACCTATTAAGCTACGATAAGTATCAAAATCTCCAATAGTAGCAGACATTAACAGTTCACAATTTGCTAGTTTATGGAAAAATTCATAGATTAGCTTATCTTCATAGGCACAATTTAATTTAATACCTGTACCATCTTTATTAAGAGTTTTTACTATAACTCTACTTGTATAAGCTTGAATCAATGTCAAAAATACTTCAAACTTACCAACTATTTCACTTACAGAATGAATTGCATTTAAGTATTTTAAGCTCTCTTTCTTCTTGGATTCTGGATAAGTTTTAACCTCAGGCTTAACAATATCTTCACCATAATTTTCAAGTGCCTTTAGCTGGTCATACATATGCCTACAACATACACTGATTCTATCTGGATCATCAAATCTTATAATATAATCAATAGTGTCCTGAATTGATTTTACAGATGGAATTGTATCTCCATTATCTGCCGCGAATTCATTAAGCGCAACTACATAACTCAAATTATTTTTATCCATTTCTGGAGTAAATTGACTCTGTACCAATGATGGTAAGTTATGCGCTTCATCACATACTACCAAATCTCGTGGATAAAGGTTTATATCTGGCCCATTAGGCTGAACAGCATAAGTAGATGTAGATTTTACACGAATAAAGTAAAGGGCATATGTAAGCAATGTAACTGGTGCTTTAGCTGCTTGTACCATATCCGTAATGTATGGACAAGATTTTGCACAGTCGTATCCTATACTAGAAGCTGTATTAGTATCTGCAATTAAAGACATTGGCAGCATGGCCAACTTACAACGAGCATTACTAATAGTATATCCATTACGGGAACAAAGATAATTATCCTGTCCTTTCAACATTCCCCATGGTAATTTATATTTTTTAATTGCATCTTCATACTGCTTATACAATGATAAATCAGATGCTAATAAATATGATTTCTTTTTATAATATTCCCATAAAACGCCTGCTGCAATAATGCCAATAAAAGATTTTCCAGAACCTGTTGGAGCTTCTACTACTTGTATTTTTGTGGCATATAATACATTTTTTATAATTGCAACAATTGTTTCAAGCTGATATTTTCTAAATTTAAAATTTTGATCAATATAAGTATATGTCCAAGTTTTTGCTTGGTCCATAATATCAGCGTCTCTAACTTCATTCATTTTAATTTAACCTCAATGTTAATTAAATTAACTTATTTATACTTTATAAGATATAGGCATAATTAAAGTCCTAATTCTGATTTTGTTATACCAAAATATTTTGCAATATCAAGCCAATCAATATTTCCATTATTTGGATATGCAGCATCATCTATATAAACATTTGCTATTAATTTTGGACTTCCAGTTGAAGGACCTTTATTATAAGCATCCATTTGAATACCATTTTCTTTAAGAAAATCCTCAGCAGCATATAAATCTTTACCATGTCTACAAGTCCATAAATAACAAAAATATCCTCGTTTCTGAAAAACTTTTATAACTTCTGCTGCATATGGCCTTATTTCACCAATATTTGGGTACTCATTACGTTGTGTAATAGTCCCATCAAAATCAATTGCTATTGTCACTTTCTGCTCCAACTGCTTTCTTAACTTTATATTTACTTAAATCAATATCTCTTTCTTTATCTATATATCTTCTAAGCCTTTCACCCTCTAAAGGCTTCATGCCATTAACCTGAAGCATAGTATTAAAAAAGGTTAAATCTTCTTCCGCAGAATGCATTTTAACTACTTCTAAAAATTGAGAGACATCAGAAAGCATACTCATAGACATTAGAATTGGTTCCCATACATCTGGTGCTTCCTTTAGTAGAGTGCTCTCAAACTTAGAGGTATCAACAATAAACTTAGAAATTATTTCATTTAATTTAGAAATTTGTGATGTCTTCAATTGTAAGATGTCCTTCTTCTAATTCGTAGTTATCTTTCAAAAAATACATATTCATATTGCTAACAATTGCATGTTCAATCTCACGTTTTGCACCACTACTTGTTTTCCAATTTGGAAGAATAATAACTGTTTTACAAGCATCCATCATTGCAAAATCAATTGCTAAGTATTCCTCAGCGGTAAATCCGGTTGTATCTTTAAGATGCCACATAATTGCGGGATTCATAACATAATTTTTATTATTTACTAGAATATCTTCTACTCTATTAAAATTATTAAAGATCTCATCAATTGTGAGTCCTGTCATTTTACCAGAAATATAAACTTTGTCATTTTTAATATCATTTAATTTCATAATTTTATTCTCCTATAATATAATAGCCTATTATATTATCTAAAAATATAGAAAACTAAATAATTTTTAAGCTAATTAAAATAAACATCTTATGTTAATTTATAAAATGGAAAAGGAAGAAAAATTAAAAACATGGCTTCAAAAAATTCAAAATCAAAGGTAAATGTAAGTGTACCTAAAAAATTTACAATTGTATGGCCTTCATTTAAGAAAGGCGATGGTATTAAGCCAACATTAAACACAACTGACGTTCTTATAAGTGGTATTTTAATAACTTGTATTGCGTTATCTCTTGTTTCAGGATTTATTGATCTTGTATTCTTTTCAGGATTATCTAAATCATGGTATACTGTAGCTACAGTTAAAGTTGCAGCAAGTATTCTCTTCTCAGTTATGTCTTTAGGATTCACATCAGCAAAATTCTGGTGTGCTATGCAACTTGGTGCAATTAATGAATTACAAACAAGATTAAAAAATGATAAATATCCTTGGTATAAAAATCTTGATAAACTAAAGCTTAAATGGCATTTAGCTCATAAGTTTCTTATAGCTGTATCTCTTATTACATCTATTTCTTTATCAGTCGTTTCTATTGGTGATGCGATTCGTAAAAACCAAAATGTTATTAAAAGAGCAAATGATGATATCCAAAAAATTACAAAGTATTATAATACAACAGATACATCAGATGACGTTCAATTTCAGGCTTTAGTAAAAGGTACATCTGAATCATCTACTGCTGGCGAAAAAGCTACAAAAGCAGCTTCTAAAATTTGGCCAATTATTGAGGAATACCGTGCTGAAATGGCAGAATTCCCAGTTGCGCGTGATTCTAAAGACCCAATTGAATGGAAAGGCCAAGAAATAATTCCGGATGATTATTGGACTGAAAGAAATGCTAAAGTCCAGAAAGATGTAAATGTTTATAGAAACTTAAGTCTCTATCAGATTAGAACTATTAAATCTGAAGCACAGTTAGCAACTACTATTAAGGAAGAAATCGAAAAATCCGTAGCTAATAGTTCCCTTGAGGGTTTAACCGAATTAGCGGATAAAACAAAAAATAAAGCTGTTCAAGAAATTAAAAATCTCGAAGGTAGATATTATATGCCCGGAGCGGCTGAGCCTGTTGTATTTGACCCTAATAATATCTCTGGTTCAATAAACTTGTTAGGCGATATTAAAGCAGCTTATGAAAATGATACTGGTGACGTTGGTGAATCTGCTAAAATGTTTATGCTTATTGGTCCAACACTTGAAAGTATGAAAAAGACTAAAGCAACAGATGTAACTGAGGCGTATAACCAAAAAGTAAGTGTATCATCTTTTGGAACCACAGAAATTATGATGATGGTTCTTATTATGATTTTTGGTATAGTACAAGAATTCTTGATTGCTCTTTTTACCCCAAAATCTACTATTGATAGAAAAATGCTTTCTAGATTTGATGCCTATTTTGGTGAAGGCTTTGATATAGATATGTTCTTATTAAGAACTTATAAAGACTACCTTAAAAAAGGTATCATCAATCAAAGAGACTTTGAAGCAAAAGCTAAAAAAGCTGTTGAGCTTATGGATGATACTATTGATGATGTTATTGCTAGGTACTCAAAAAAGGCTAAAAAGCAAAATATAAACTTAAGTAAATCCAATATAGATTTAAATAAATCTAATATAGATTTAACTAAAGCTATTAGCGTAGATCTTAATAAATCTGAAGATGAGAATAAATCTTTACCTCAAGCACCTATTAAAGAATCAATAGTAGAAGAGCCTACATCGCATAAATTAGAAAGAATGTATGGTGATACCATAGAATCATCTGCTAATGATAGTGATGGCCGTACTATTGGAATTAGCGAAAACGGTATTATTGAAATGAGGCCAGTTGAACCTATAGTCGCTCCTATAAATGATAAACTCGAAAAGTTAAATGAAGCGCTTAATTCATTTGAAAAAGACTTGGAGGACAAATAATGGAATTGGATTTAGATAACCTTATAGAAAGAGTACAAAGTACCCATGCAAAATATCTTGATGAGAAAGCTAGGTTCAAAGAAGAATTAAAGTCAATCCAAGATGAAGCAGATACTAAAATTGCTCAACTTACAACAGAATTAAATGTGGCTAATGAAACTATTACTGAGCAAGAAGCTAAAATATCTAAAATGGCTTCAAAGGAAGAAGTTGACCAAATTTTAAATAATGATTCAGCAGTTTACAAAGAGCTCTCTAATAAATATGAAGCATTAAAAGAAAAATATCAAAAGGAGACGGCTGAGTTAACTTCAACTATAGAAAGCTTAAATAAAAATGCTGAAAACTTTGATATTTATTCTCAGTCATTAAAGGATGAAATAAAAGAATCATCTACCGCATTAGCTAATCTTCAAAATAGCTATAATGAGCTAGAGCTTTTGAAAAAAGAATCCGATAATAGCTTATTAGAACTTAAGACAAAATTAGAAAATATTGAAAAAAATAATTTTTCTAATAATTCCATAATTGCTGACTTAAAAAATGAAATTCAAACTGATAATGAAAAAATTTCAGAATTGAATAATAATTATAATGATCTAAAACAAAAAACTTATGGTACTATTAAGTATCTTGTTGAAAATGTCATTGAGATTAAGGAACAAAAAATAGAAGAGTTACAAAGACTTCTTAATGATAAGTCTAATACAATTGACATTACTACTTATCAAGAGGCCACTAATCAAGTCAATAGTCTTACTTCTAAAGTTGAGCAATTGACTAAGGATAACGCAACAAAAGATGCTCGTATTGTAGAGTTAACACAACAAATTTCAGGACTTACTGAACAACTTAAAGAGCTTACACCTGTACAAAAAACACATTCTCATTTACAAGATTACATTGATTCTACTATACCTATCCCAGAAGGTACAGCTGCTGCATCAGCTAATAGGCCCATAAGAACAACTAAAAGTTTAGAGGAAACAGTTATAACTCCATTTGGTAGAGTATCTCAAGAAGTTATTACTAATGCTACTCGCATGATTGATAAGCTTTATGAAGATAAAATAAAAAATGCAGACGGGTATTATCCATTAAATAATGCTTTACAAGCAGCAGAGGATGTTGGCTTAAGTATAACAACGGGTAATACTATTATGGATAGGCTTTGCGCTATGTCTAAGGATGGTAAACCAATAGTTTTCTTTAATGGAAATATATATTATGCTACTATAGATAAAGAAGATTTAAAAAATTATATCCTTAGGGGTTAATATAATCTATAGAGGTTAATATTTAATTATGAAAACTTTTGAAATGGATTCAGATACAAAACAGATGCTTCAGGAAATTTCTGCAACAATGGGTGTAAAAAATGAAATTGTTCGTGAAGTTTGGGAATTTACTATTTTTACAATTTTACTAAAAATTGCAGAAAATCCTGATAAACGTCAGAGTATTACAATTCCATATTTTGGACATGTATTATTACGTGATAATGGCATTAAACAGGATGAAGATGGTACAGCATATCATGATATTGAGCCACTTACAGCTTTATCTGAAAATTTTAAAAATCTTTATATTAAAACATGTAAGGGCCAATTTGCTGAACTTTCTGAATATTTAGAAGAAAACTATATTAAGCCTGTACTTGATGAAATTAAATAAGTAATAAAACTAAACTAATTAGATAATTATTGTTTTAATAATATTAAAGAGGTAATTATCTAATGGCTAGTAATTCTTTAAATAATAATCTTATAAATCCTAGAACTGTATGGAAAGCTACTCTTGAAGCATATCCTACAAGATCTCTTTTATCGCTAAAATCATTATGGGAGCTTATTTATAATAATAATGGTATTCCCTGGATAAGAGCATTAACTACAGGAGAAAATCTAGATTCAAATGGTAAGGCTTGTAAGCTAGACCATGATATTATCTGCTATTCTCAAGCACTTTATCAGAAAGTTGGTGTTATAGACCAAATATCTTATAAGGGTGACAACCTTGACCCAGAAAGAGCTTATGAGCTATTAGGTATTGACATATCTATTCCATTATATGATTCTCGTTCTAAGATAAGAGAGAGAGAAATAAAATCTAATGATGCTGTAACTTTACAAGCTTTAAGTCTTAATAATTTAATTGTAGCAAATCCTAGGACAATCTTTAATAGCGGAGTTGGTCTTTGTCATGATAAAAACTCAGCTCTTGAGCCACTTAATATTGATTCCTTTGTAAAGCGTGGTGTTCAAGTTTCTGATGACTTTACAGAACAAATAACTGTAAATACTAAGTATATAGCGGATTCTAAATATACCGCTCCTCATGTTATAACACTTGATAATGTAGGATCAAGTGACAATATTACTGCGCCAATTTGCTTATGTCATGTAGATACTGCTTTTCGTGGTACTTTAACAACAGAAACTGACTTAAATGCTTATAATTATATTTTACTTAATCCCTATAATAATAACTGGGTAGCTTGTTTAGTATTACGTGCTTTACAAGAGCAACTTACATATAACAAAACTGGGGATGGTATATTAATTCAAAAAATATTCTGGGATACTGTTTTAAACCAGTCTGATATTACTACGAACCTTGTAGACTTAGTTTTTAATACGCTCCCTACTCTTATTGATGGTAAGGAAACTATCGGTGGAGTCAGCCCTAATGGAACCTGGGCAGACATCTTAAAGCATACTTTTGTTTGGGTTAAAGCTCCATTTTTTGGAGACTATATTCAACCAGAAGTTTTTAATCAAGACTTATCTAGCGACTCCGATGTTATACATAATAATATAGTAATAAGTGATACAGCAGATTTTAATAAATATGATAAATACTCAGAAGTAGGCGACCATAGTAGTGAAGACATTTATTCTTATCCATATATACCTATTACATCACCTGGTTTAGATTTAGTTACACCTAAAATCTATAAAAGTATTACAGGATCTAGCTCTAATGATACCACGAATCTTGAAGACGCCGCTATCAAAAAGATAATTGAGGAAGGCGATAAAAATGAGAACTCAAAGATTGGAAGTATCAAATTTGCGCCTAATCTTAGATCAAATGAAACAAATGCTCTTCCAAATTATTTTGACCCAGAAGTAGATTACAGTATTGATAGCTTAAGACATTTGCCTACAATTATACCATCAAGTGGTAACTTATATACAGATGGTCGTATTATTTCTCCAACAATTGATGAGCTTTGGGTATACCTTAAAAAGTTAACTGAGGGACGTCGTAAAGACTCTCTTACAGTCTTAGACCCGGAAGAGCTAGATATGGGTCGTGCAATTTCTACTGAAGAGAATAAAAAGCTTATTAATGATACTATCCTTACCGCACCGATATCTTCTGAAATGTCATTTAATGTAGATGGTAAAGAAAGATATGGTGATATTATCAATGTAGCTTATACTACAGATGATAGAAAAAATATGGAAAATACTATTAAAGTTACAGACTTTATAAATAATAATAATAGTATTAAATATAATATTTTTTCTGCTCTTAAAAGAATTTCTAAAAGTATTACAGCTTTTGATTTATCTAAATCAAGTACTGGTTCTAAAGAGCGCGAAATTACAAATTTCACAGCTTGGTGTTATACTAACAAAGATGAGAAAGATGAAGAATATTATAGCACATTAAAAGATGGAGATACCGCTTCAGTAAATGAAAATGACAATATTTGGAGACCTCGTAAAAATGCGCCATACTCGTTACGCGAATTAGAAGCTATTACTAAAGGTAATAAATATAATATCATTACCCTAGCCAGATTTATTGAAAATAACTTTAGTGTTGTTGGCCCTCTAGGTTATAAATACTATGAAGAAGGTGAAAATTCAGATTCGATAGGAGATGAAACTACGCCTGAACAAGCTGCGGGTTCTCTATATCAATTCCATCGTGACTACAATTATAAAGTAAATAATCCAAATACTTTCTTCAGAATGGATGGAGAAGGTAAGAACTTATTTAATGAAGATGGTACAAAAAATATAAAAACATCTGGTTGTGATGCATCCTTCAATGACCTTTCCGCAGCTGATGCTGAACCTGAAAACGAGCTTTTACTATATAATTCTAATAGTCCAAAAACCTCAAAAATGCCTCTTCTTGTAAAAAATTATGGTAAATCTATCTACTTAAAAGATGAATTTGGTAGCTATGCGGGTTCTGATATCTATATGGCTGCAGATGGTACATGGCGTTATACAGCTGAACACTCTAGAGTTCCTATTTTGCGTTCTCGTTACTAATATTTACTAACTTATAATATTAAGGAAATAGAAAACAATATGAATAAACTTAAAAAAGGTCTTACATATATTTCAGAGCGTGGTAGTTTTTACCGATATTCAGATAAAGATTATGATGAAAAGTGGCTTCAGCCTTTAAGTGAGTACATACCCCTTGAAGCTATTATGCGTGGACAGCCAGTTTCTATTGCAACTAATGAAGATATTAGAGATGCGGCTAATAGGCTCGCTGACAATAATGAGGAATTATCTAATAAAATATATAATACTATATTACAAGATTCTCATACATTTGTAGTTCTTACTAGACCAGAACGCCATAAAAATACTATTGGTCTTTCCTATGAATATATGCAGGGTCCTTCATATAACATAGATGAAGAAGAGCTTATATTAAATGATAAAATCCATATTTTGGATTCTGGAAAATTTGATATTGACCCTGACTATCTACTTAAATCCCATCAAGTAAATAATAAGCAGCTCTTACTAGATGTAATAAACAAAGAAGAATATTTACCAGACTTTTTTAAGAAACCATATACAAGTCTTATAGGTCAGCAGATTTATGTTAAAGGTAATGATGCTGGAAAGCTTACAATTGTACCAGAAGAAGCTTATATAGGCTATAATAATATAATTAAAATAGGCTTTATCTCTGATGCCTGGATTAATGGTAATAATATTGATGAGGTACAAGAAGATTTAGCTGAAGCTTTAGCTAAAAAGGAAGATGAGCGAACTCCTGAAGAAAAAAAACTTATTAGTTCAATACAAAAAGATTATACTGATGAAGATGCTAAAGAATATCTAAAGAATTCAGTAACTATTCAGGTACAAATTCAAGGTGATGACCGTGGAGCTCTTGATAGTACTCTTTTTGAAGGCACTATTGGAGAGTCAGTTATAATCACAGAAGACAACCCTGTAAGAGTATTTGCGCTTGGTCAAGAAGATAATGTTGCTTTCAAAGCACGTATTAACATAACACCTTCTACTACCTATGATATTGATAAAGAAACAGCATTTATTGGCTTCCAAAAAATGGACGGCAAAACTGTTATTGTATCATTTGGTGAAAACTTTAGTATTGTAAAAGCTAAAGATGCAGGTATTACCGAAGATGCAGCATTTTTAACTATTGCAAATATTTATGACCCTAAATTTTATGAAACTTGTAAGCCTCATGTAGCAACATATATAAATAATATCGGCACGGATATACAAGACACTCAGAACTCCTTAGCTAATGCTATTAAGGCCGCTTGGAAAGAACTTACTGATACTGAAATGAATGTAGAGCAACTTACTTCATTCAAACAGGAAACTACGGCAGGCTACTTAGAAATAGAATCATCTAAGCCAGGTGGATATTACTATATGTATATTTCGGAAAATCTTCATAGAATTTTCCTTCAAGATTCATATACAATTACTAATGGTTCATCTAATAATAAGGGATATGTTGTTCTTGCTGATAATCGTATTGCGGCACGTCAAAATATAATTGGTATTTATAATTCAGGTATTTATGGCGAACAGCTTGAGGGTAGAAGATGTATCTTTATGCATGATGGCTTATTCCGCCATAATGCAGAAGATGGTAAATACCAAGAAATAGGAAAAGAATATTTCTTAGGACGAAATGGCTTTGTTACGCGTATTCCTGATACTGCTTATGAGACTGTTGTTAAAGTTTTTGATGTGCAGGACTCAGAAAAGCTCTTAATTCACTGTGATAATATGCGTGTTAAAACACGCGGTGGTGATTTACCATTAGGCTACACAAAACCTGCTGTTAAAGTTGGTGACCAGTTTGCAGCAGAATATGGCTTTGTCTTAATGGATGGCGTAACACCTTACGATAAAGACGCATATAAAGCACTCTATGAAAGACTCCAAGCATGGTATCCAAAATCACAGCTTGATGCAATTAAAGATACTGATCCAGCAAATTCATTTATTATCCCATTATGTACTACTGTTACAGAAAATGGGGGTGAACGAACTCTTATTCAAATTAAAGCTCAAGAATATGGCTTATATGAGAAAGAGCCTCGCGTTCCATATATACGAAAGGTAGGCACATTTGAAACAGAAGCTGAAAATAAAATAATTATAATCAATGGAAAAGATTATCTTCCTGGTAACTGTGTTCCTACTATTGGTAAATATTCCGTAAAAGAAAATGATAAATCTGAGATTGTAGAAGTAGATACTCGATTTGAAATTACACCAATTTGTGACCTTTGTATTATGGAGAATAATATCCAGGAACCTTCTATTGAAAACTTGGATATTAGACTCTTTGTTGACCCAGAATATGACCCTTCTCATGATGTAAAATATCATTGGGTAGAAATAAGAAATGGTTTCCAAAACTTCAATAATAACACTACATATGGTTTTGAATGGAAACTTGATAAAGAAGATGCTACAAATGATTGTCCATTTGGCAGATATTTCTTAAGTACTGATATAAAAGATGGTATGGGTATCTATTACCAAAAATCTGGTAATTTAGCACCTACACGTCTTAGTGGTATGCCATGGAAACTTGTAGTTAGGCGTCGTGAGACTGTTGCTCAGCAATATGACCTTGATGGTGTAATGCATGCTTACTTAAGAAATCGTGTAGAAGATGAAGAGGGTAAAGCATATACTACTAAAGCTGTAACTGGCGCGGCTGTTATTGATGCAATTGAAAACAGATACTATGTTAAAAACTTAGTTGCAAGACCACATCTTGTAGATGATGAAGGTAATGTAACTCAAAGTACCCATATACTCCTTGGTAGAGAAAATGAACCTGCGACAGAAGTTGCATTATCTTCTGTTGAAGAACTTAAAATTCATGGTGTAAATGGTATTAAATTTGAGAATACTACAAAAGAAGGCCCATATAAGGAAGACCATAAAATTGTAGTTAAAGATAACTGGATTTCTGTTGAGAAAGGCCATGATGAAAATAATAAATTGGTGGACTTACCTAAGTTTGCTGATATAAAAGGAAATGAGTTTACTACAAAAGACCAAGTTTTAGAGCATATTACTAAAGACGCCACTCTTGGAGTGGATGCTACTAGAGACGATAATACTAAGGTCGTTCATGGTTTAATCTTCGGACCTCGTGGAAATGTAAACGCATCTACATTTAATGGATTGCCTCTTGGTACTCATCACTCTGCACGTGTAATTGCAGGGGGTACTATTGCAGAGCCTACTAATAACGAAGACCACCCATCATATTTAAGCTATATTTATTATGGACTTGATCCAATCAGTAGAACTGGAGATGCTTATCTTACAAATAGTGAAGGTAAAGTAGTTCATAACCGTCCTAAAATTACGGATGCAGTAGGTAATGCTATTTCTGGTATATACTCTGTTACTGGATATGAGGATAAAGTAAATACAGACGATAATACCGATAGCTTAACATATGAAGAAAAAATAAATAATAACTATAGTATTTTCTATAATAAAGTTACTGGACAATATCGTGGAAGTAAAAATAGTGTTTCAAAAAGTAAAACTTTAGAAATTAAATATAATTTTAATACAATAACTTCTGAAGCTACAGGTGATGATAAGCTTACAACTCCATCATACTATGACTTTGAATTCTTAAAGAAACTTGAAGGTGAAGATGAGGCTCCAGCATCTATAAAAGTTGGTGCTATTGGTATTACATCTAATGCTAAATTTAAGAGAATCTTTGGTGAATCAAAAAATAAATATTCATCAACAACTTCTGTTGATACACTTATTGGTGATAACAGCAAAGATTATGATGTATTTGAAAAAGACAATGGGTCTAAAGAATACTTAGGCAGCGCTCTTCAAGCTGCTTATGAAATGCCAATTGCATACTGGCAGTATATTTCAGAACCAAAATGGTATAAAAAATATATTGGTATAGTTATAGAACGTATAAATGATATGAGAGATAATCTCTCTACATCAACTTCACGTACTATATTTAATAATAATGACCAAAAATATTGGGCTGAAAATGGTAGCACTGGTTCTACAAAGCCATTTAATAGTAATGATAACACATACCATTATAATGAAGATGAAATTAAGTCTATATCAACATACTTAAATGCTGTTACAGATAATGCTGAGGGTTCTCAGAATGTTATTTCATCTATTGGCTTATTACTCAAAGCTGCTAAAGAAACTCAGGAGCGTTTGCTTAAGGTTGAAGCATCTACATTTGGTGCGGATGCGCCTACTATTCCAGGTCAGACTAAAAAGTTCTTGTTCCCTGAAACACCTGATGTAACTCCTGAGGCTACTCACCTCGGTTTGAACCGTTTAATTCGTGCTATGGCTATAGAACTTTATGGCACTGCAAACCCTGATGATGAAAAACTTGGAGAAATTACTGAATCAAATAATACAAGTACAACTCTTTCAAGAATTGATACATTAGAAGCAGAAATTGAAGGTAAAACTTTTGATGAGGGTGTTGATACAGATGCAGCAGATAATGTTCTTACTACTAACTCAGCAACTTATCCATATGCAGTAAATGAAGAGACATCCCATGGCGGTATTACAACTACTAAAGAAATAAAAGATGTAGTTTATATTCCAGTAAATGTATCTGATCTTACTTATAAGAGCGTTCTACATAATACTACACTTACTATAACAGATGAAGATGTTCTCTATTATAAAAATAAAAATGATGTAAATAACCCTTATATTGTATACACAGGTGATAAAACAAATATAAGCATTCCAGATGATGGTGATGAGCTTTATATAAAAGAAACTTTTGTTAAAGTTCTTGATAATCAGAACCCACTTGATGGTCGCGCGCCTATTGATGGTGAATCTGAAGATTCTGAAAATCATGGAACGTGGACAAAAATAAACTTTAATAAGCAAACATCATTTGAACAAGTTGATGGCAAATTTATTGCGGATACAGAACATAATCTCGTTCCTGAAACAGAACGTGATAAGTTTAATGGTACTATTGACGCAATTTCTCGTATTTGTACAAAAGTAAATGCATTAACATATATCGTTAATGGTAAGGATAATATAAATTCTACACCAGAGCGCTTAAATACAATTCGTAACAATATTGAGACACTTATTAAAGAAGCTTATTTTGATGGCGCCCCAGAAACAATTGTTACAGAAGCAACTGAGAATGCTAAAGCTACAGCCATTACTGAAGATGAAATTATATCTCAGGCTTATATTGATGAGGATTTAGACCATACTGACAAAGGCCGCACACTATTCCATCAGCCTTCACAGCCATATGAATTAAAGAAGGCTCATGATAATAAGGGTAAAGACTATACAGGAATTTCAAGATTTGATCAGCTATCAAAAGACTTATATGACTATGTTATCAAAGGCTTTGATAATTCCAAAAATACTGTTTATACAAACGTAAATTCAGAAGAGAATGGCAAAGACTTAAATGATAAGAGACATACTGCTATTCAATATACTTCTGAAGCTGATAAAGCAAAGGGAACTTCTAAAACTCAGGTTTTAGCTGGACGTACTTTTAATGGTAAACAGTTACTTATTGATGGTATTAGTGATAGTAGCGGCGCAAATGTTACAAGCTTTAATCAAACTAAGTCAGATGCAAACTTACCAACTACATTCCATCTTAATGTGCCAGATTCTATTGAAGAATATAAGTACGCATCTATAATTGATATTTTAATTGATGCTATTGGTACAGGCTACTTTAGATATCAAATTGAGGAAGACTCAAGCACAACTTCTAAAGAGCTTCGTCCAACAGAAACTCTTACAAAACGTATTGAGCAGATTGAAAAGGCACTTGATAACGTAGCACATAAGCTTTCTCAGAAAAAGTTCTTTGAAGGTGATACAACAAAGAATTTTGATGATAACGACTTATTTGAGGGAAATACCGGAAACCCAACATATTCTATTGAAGCATTTATCAACAATCTTAATAAGTGGCTCGGTCTTTCTACAATCTCTAATACTGAATCCACTTGGGATCAGAGTATCTCAGCTGAAGTAGCTTGTGGATATGAAAAAAGAGAAACTGGTACAAAAAACAGGTACTATATTGTAAATGATGACCGTACTGAATATGTTGATAATAATAGTAATTTCCAAAAAGTACTTGAAAATGATATATTCTATGTAATAGATTCAACTACTAAAGTCTATAAAAAGGCTACAGCAGAAGACTTAACTTCTGGTAGAGACCTCTTTGTTAAGAGAACTGAGCCAGATGATACAGACTATCTCAATAATGCTGATGCAATAGTTAATTCTAACTATGTAATTAAACAGTTACTTAAGAGATTACGTAAAGAAGAATCTTATTATACAATTCTTACTGAAATCCTTGGTAAAGACTTTGATATAGAAAATGCTAAGGGTCAGATTGAAATTGTAATTGATCCTAAAACTGGCTTACAAAAAATTAAGGGTTCTTCAGAATATACTCTTACAGATGATATTAAGGATTTATTACTTACAATCTACGGTACAGATGATCTTACCTCTAGAAATGGCGTACAAACAACTTATGAACATCGTTCTAATATTGGTACTAACAGCTTTATTGATGCACATTGTTGGAAAAAACAGGGTTCTGATGAAAAAGCTTATACAAGCGTAGTAATTGGTATTGATTCTAAAGTTTGGAAAACTCCTGCTTTTGCTAAGCCTGCTAATTCTGACGCAGAAGTTATAAGTACAATAAGTACAATAAGTAATGATAAAAATACTATTACATTAAAGAATGGTAATAGTTATACAAGATATCCTGAGGGTGATGTTCATGAAACATCTAATAATAACAATACTAGATTTACTGGTAATGAACAAGCTCGTAATATTATTGATGACATCTTAAAAGAATCATATTTTATTCCAGACCCAGTTAAGTATGAATCTGATGAAATCTCAGATAATACAGATGGTAACATAAGTAAAACTTATAAGAATACAACTACTAGACCTGAAGATTCTAAAGATGTAAAATATACAAATAATACTTATTATGACTTTGATAGCGGTAAATATCACTATGACTATGAACATAATTCTGATGATATCCGTGGTGGTGGCGTTGGTAAAGCAATTGGTTATCAAAACCGTA
>AUXO013569507.1_pt1 | contig 34171 bp, 42 predicted proteins | sample 768731 | NCBI WGS metagenome assembly AUXO01 (sample SAMN02715735, study PRJNA202380) | gut metagenome | biome: sheep rumen | host: Ovis aries | place: New Zealand: Palmerston North
GCTAAGATGCAGCAGATCGGTCTTGCTACCGTTCCTGATATGCTCGTAGCTGAATATAATATCGCTGCTCTTGGTGCTATGAAGAAAGCCACTGGTGCTGACATGGCTACCTTCCTCTTCACCAAGCTTCGTGAGATCTACACTAAGGTTATCAACTATAAGCTTGTCTCTACTCTTGAGGAAGGCTATGTTGGTTCTGTAATGGATGACCTCGACCTCAACCGTGCTACTGGTGATATGGTCCAGAGATTCCACGACTATCGCAGCCAGATTGATCTCTTTGATGCTTATCTTGTCAACGTTGAGTCCGCTCTCGCTAACAAGGCTGTCAAGGGTGTCACCGTTACTGCTTATGTTGCTGGTAATCAGGCTTCCAACCAGTTCCAGAAGGGTTCCTTCATTGGTAAATGGGAGAGAAATACCAAGAGCTCATACATCAATGACCTCCTAGGTTGGTACAACGGTATTCCTGTGCTTCGTTCTACCGATATTATCGAGGGTGAAGGTGAAGCTACTTTCTATGCTATTCATAAGACTGCAGATGGCCAGATGGCTCCTCTTGCTCGTGGTATCTACATGCCTCTGACCGATACTCCTACTATCGGCAACTACAATAACCCGACCCAGATGGCTTCTGGTATCTACTATCAGGAAGGTACTAAGTACATGGCCCCTGAGCTCGCACAGAAGGTTGTCTTCAAGTACGGCTTCTAATCTTAGATCTAAAGTATCTTAGATTAATTATAAAAATCTCAAAGAGAGAATCTATCCTATGTGAATATTCCTAGGGTAGGTTCTCTCTTTCTTTTAAATACATATCTAAGATGATTATAAAAAGAAAATTATTTGGCATCGGACAGGCTATAGGAAATGTAGCAACATTTGGTGGTCTTAAGAATTTTCAGGCAGTGTCTAAAGGTGCTGGACTGGGTAAGAATGTAGGAAATATAGCAAAAGGTACATTAAAAACCGCAGCCGCCGCAGGAACAGCAGCAGTTGGTACTGGACTTGCTCTTGGCGCTGCCGATGGAAACCAGTAATAATTAAATTATGGCAACTACTTATACACTTAAAAGAAAATATTTTGCTGATAATGACCAGCAGAAAAAAGGAATGTCAGCTGGTAAAAAGGCTGGTCTCGCTGCAGTCGGTGCAACAGCTTTGGCAGGAGCTACTGCTCTTGCTGCTATGAGGGGCACCGGTAACCTTAAAATGGCTAATATTAAGAGCTTTAAAGGATTCGCTGAAGGCGCAAAAAAGACCTTTGGCAATGGTAACTGGAAGAATATAACAGGTAAACAAGTAGCTTCTGGATTTAAGTCAGGAGCGCAAGGAGCAGTTAATTTAGCAAAACAGGTTCCAGGAAAGGTAAAGGGAATGTTTCAAAAAGCTCCGGGAACAACTACCCCTCCTGCGGGCGCATAATATTAAATTATGTCAGAAATCATCTATAAAGGCCTAGACTTAGTTTCTAGGAAAGGTTGTAAGTTTTTCAATATCAAAGAAGGTCAGGTTAATTCTTTAGTCGAGGACATTTCTACCTCTACATTAACTCTAACTTTTGTCCCAGGAACTCCACTAGGCCTTTTAGTAGATGAGCTAGGTATTAAATTCTACGGAGATCCAGGAGACACATTAGAGCCCTTAAATGGTCTTAAAAAATTTACTACCACATATGTAACCCTGAATGGTCTTAAACTACAAAAGATGACCGCCGACCCACACATTTTTCATATGATAATCGTGTCTGACAGTGAATCTAGAGTTGTTCAAGACTATAATTCTACTACTATAGTTGTATCTGAGGAGGATATTAAGAACCAAGAATTTATAGACTTCTTGTTCTGGTCCGGCGGTCTTAAATTTCTCAGGCCGGTCGGAAATAAGCCGAAGTGTTATGAGATCCGAAATTTTCCAAAACTTCTTTTCAAGGATTCAGACCTAACCCTTACTTCGGATTCTACGACCGTTTATACTCTCCGCCGAAGATATGATGACTATGTAATAAGAGCTATTGACTATCAAGACCAATTTATCCTAGAACTTAGACGTATCCTCTATGATTATGGAATAGAGCTTGTCCGGTGGAATAGAGAAGAAACTTTGGCTAAAACTTCTTATATTTCATACCGCTTTGACCAAACCCCGACCAGAATTCATCACCCAAATTATAAAGATGATTGGGATAGAGTTATGTATCATAGAGTTCCTATTGAGTTTACCCTCAGGACTCCAGATACACCAATGTTCTTTGACTTTAAAAATAAATATAATAATGTAAATCTTCTCACTAATTTCTGTGAATTCAAAACCTCTGACAGATATGGACAAAGGTGGTCATGTGCAGTTAAGTGGGGACAAATTACTGAGGACTTTAATCACTTATATCAGTCCGACGATAATTCAAACTTTTCAAATCAGTGTCAATTTAGAGCTGAACTATATTTCTACGAAGTTATAGATGATAGATATAATTTTGTAGAAGAGATAAATACTATTCTGGTAGCTTCAGATACCGGTGAAAAATTAAAAAAGTGTTAGATGATAGAATTTAGACAACGAAAATTCCTTGAGCAAGATATGATGCCGGAAGCAATTAAGTACCTAAAGAGTCAAGGAATTCCATTTACTATAATAACTCCTGACAAAGCAGAAGAAGCTTCCAGAGTTAATTCTAAGTCTTTGGTCCTTACTTCGTTTAAAAAGAATACTTCCGGCTACTATGAAATACAAGTTAAGGATAAGGAGTTTTATAGATATAACAGGAAACTATTAGAAGAATACGGTGGAATGAGAATAACCGGTGCAGATGAGAAAACTAAAACTTATACTGCCGAGGACGATCATCTTGGGAAAGTACTTAGAGTTATAGTTCTTCTTGGATTAGAAAAAACTTTATCAGTCGTAAAATCATGATAGAATTTAGACAGAAAGAATTCACTGAGTACGATGCAATGAGATATCTCTATAATGAGCTCATGAAAAATGACGCATGGAGAAGAAAAATTCAAATTATAGGAACGGACTCTCTCATTCCAGTACTTAAAGGAAATAATGTCGTTATTGAAAGATTCGTTATATCAACCAGAGCCTTTCATAAAGATAAATATAGAATGTACCTAAAAATTGGTGCTAAAGCTAAAATGCCGGATGCAGTAAGACTTCCAGGACAGGTCAGGACTAATAAACTTTTAAACTCTTCAATTTCTATATCAGGCGGAATCTTTAGACAGAAGAATAATTCTGAAATAAAATTAGGTCAGAAAGAATTTAAGGGAAATGGGAATAATAATGGACCAAAACCAGCAATCTCTGCAACCATCAATCCGGTCTATGCAGATATTCAGTATGAAACAACAGTACCAAAAGGAGAAACTATTGATTATGATAAAAAAAGCAGATCTATAGTTCTTGAATTTGATAATGTAGGAGATGCTATTGGAGCTCTTAATATTCTTCCTTTTGGTCTTAATTATAAAGTTTATCTTCTTGATGTATGATAATAAAAAGATTTTCAGAAACTAAAGTTCTAAATACTAATTCTGCAGTTGGGTTTGTAAAGGGAAGGAAATATGATACTGACCTTGACCGACTAGGAAGAAATAGTATCCAAAGAGAACTGGGAAAAGAAATAGGTAGATTGAATTTTTCCTCAGAACTCAAGGAAGCTAAGATTAAAGCTAAAAAAGAACTTAAGGAGTCTGAGGATATAGGAAAAGAAATACAGAAAAATAGAAGAGAACTAGATAATGGAAGGAGAGGAAAATGGCTACATACAGATTAAAAAGAAAATATTTTGGATTAGCAGATGCCGCAAGCAATACACTAGGAACTGTCGGAAATGCTGTTAAATCAGGCGTTGGTGGAGTTCTTGAGGGAACCGGTAAGGCTATGGATACTAGTGTTGGTGGTCTTGCTGGTAGAATCGCTGGTGCCGCGGCCGGTAGTGCTCTTGGTCCACTTGGAACTATTGCAGGTTTTATGGCCGGCGGTAAAGTTGTTCGTAGTGCTGGTAAAGGTATCAAGAACGCTGGTCAGGATATGCAAATGTAACATAGGAGGAATTGCCTATGGCTACATACAGATTAAAAAGAAAATATTTTGGATTAGCCTCTGCAGCTGACACGGGATTAAAAGCCATGGGCGGAGGCAGTCGAGGCTGGGGAATTTTTACAGTTGGCTCTATGGGAATGACAGCTGTTCAAGGAAAACAACAAAGAGCAGAGACTGAACAACAAAACCAGCAAGTCCTGGCAGAACAAAAAGAAAGATTGAATCAACTAGAAAATATAGCTAAATCATGATACAGTTTAGACAAAAAGAGTATGGTGCTTTAGGTCTTGTTGCTATGGTTGCTCCTGGTATGGTTCAGTCACATAACCAAAACAAGAAAAACGCCGAACAACAAGAACAGTTTCAAAGACAAAATGCAAAGCTTCAGGAAAAACAGACTGAGGCTATGAATAAGATAGCAAAAGCCGCTGAAAAAGATCCGTCAAAAATTCAAGCGGTAAATGGACTTATGGAACAGCAACGGTCTTATGCTATCCCACTTAAACTAAGTTCGGGAGTTGTAAGAGCCCTAGCTAAAGGAAAAGGCAATCTACGAAGAGGAATGCAGAAGGGAGGTCAGGTTGTCTATGAATTTGCTAAAGGAATTGGATCAGACAAGATAACAAAGACTATAGGTTCTGGCATTGCTATGGGTGGAACTATGGCCATCGGGTCTTATGCGCTAGATAAAGCAATTCAGGCCGACAGAAAAAGACTGACAGGCGGAGCTCCTCTTCCACAGGCGCCGCAGAAAAGTCAAGAAGAAAAAGCAAAAGAAAGGAATAGAAAGATAGCAAAAGCCGCCATTGGTGCTACAACTCTTGCTGGTGGTATTCTTGCAGCTAGGAAAGGATACCTCGGAAAGGGTTTTCAAAATCTCTCTAAAGGTCTTAATAGCAAAGGAACTAAGATAAATGGAAAAGCCCTACTTCAGGATACAGGGAAGCACCTTAAGTCTGGCTTTGGCTTAAAGCAGATCGCAGGAGGTGCAGCATTTGGAGCAGCTTTTACATTACCTGGATATATATCACAAAGAAAACAACTTAAAGACCAGGCTCAACAACAGAAACAGTACTCTGAAGAAGAACGACTACAACAGAACCCAAGGCCAAAAAATCGTGTTGGATCAGTTCTAAAAAAAGCTGCAATTGGTACAGCGGCAACTGTCGGAACAGTAGCTACACTACGAAGAGTTGGTCCTGCTGGTTTACGTAAGTCTATTAATGAAATGTATATGACTTATGGAAAAAAGCTTGCTGGAAAATCTGGAAATGGTAAATTAGGGAACTGGATGATGAACTCTGGCGCAAATCAGTGGGGAAAAGCCCAAGCATCTGTAGTGAAGGAAGCTATTAGTAATAAGATATCTTCCGGAAATAGTGCCAATAGCATATTAACAGATTATAAAAAGCTGAAGGAGATTGAAACAAAAAGGTTTAAAGATAAGCCAGAGGAATTCAAGAAGTACTTAGATAAACTTAAACTACAGAAAAAACAGGGGCAAAACGCTGGTAGAGCTGTATTTGATGCAGAAAAATATGCTGACAAGGTTGGAAAACTAAAACTTCAAAACATAACTAGCAACAATGGAACTATATCTAACTTCCATAGAAGAAAGTTAGGAGAGGGTTTTCTTGGCGGTGTTAGTAAAATCATGGGTATAGGTAGAAAAACGACAAAGGGCTTTTTAGGTAGAATGGCCCAAAACCCCAATAATTCGGAGTCTACAAGAAAAACAGCTGCATGGTTACAAAAACACGGGAGAACAGCCCTCGCTGGGTCGGTTGCGGTTGGCGGTCTTGCTTGGAAACCATTTGGGTGGGGTGATGCTGCTGTTAGAAAACCTATAAGCGCCATTGATAAAAATGCTTTTGCTTATGAAAAATCACAGGAACAACAGGTTCCTGAATAATGTTTAAATTATTATGGGAACATATATATTAAAAAGAAAAGTATTCACTCAGTATGATGACACGGATAATTTAAAAAGAATGAAAGACTCCGATATTCTTGCTGAGAAAACTAGAAAACCCATGACTAATGCCTCTTCTATTGCCACAGGAGCTTTAGCCGGAGCTGGAATTGGTGCCGTTGGACTAGGGCTTGGAAAAGCTGTTTTAGGAAAAGGCGGTGTAGGTAATGGAGTTCAGAGATTCGGGGGCAGATTACTAAGGGGTGGCAGAGCTGGACTTATTGGCGGCGCTCTTATTGGGACAGGAGTTATGCTGCATAAGAGGGGCAAAGAAAAACGTGCTAATGAGTTCTATAATCGCCGCCTTGAATATGCGCAGCGCCAGGCCATGAGAAGAGAGAAGGCTGATTGGAAAGCCAATATGACACAAAGAGATGGATATTCATACTAAAAGAAATGATAGAGTTTAGACAAAAAGACTTTGGAAAACTAGGAGAGTTCGCTAAAAGGATATGGACTAGCGGGAAAGAGAAGGTTGATAAAGTCGTGGAAAGTCCTGGGGTTAAAACTGGATTAGCCGCTAGTGGAACTGTTTTAGGCGTAGCAAATCTTAGTCTAAATCTATCTAGAAAAAAGGAAGATACTAGACTTCGGGAAGAGCAACTTAAAGCAATGGAAGACCTAACTAAAGCTCTTAAAGAAGCTAAAGATGAAAATGTCAGACAGGCAGCTGAAAGAATGAGACCGAAATTTAGAGTTAAACACCCAGAAGACATTCACGATGAAGATGTTATAGTTCTTCCAAATCCAGTATCTTCAATTAAGAAAACCATAAAAAAGAAATGATAGAATTTAGACAAAAGAGTTTCAGCTTTTCTTCTAATCTTCTTAAAGGTGCTATTCTTGGTTCGTCAGTAGGTACTGTGGCAGCAAACTTTGGGGCTAGATTTAGAAAAAAAGACGCAGATTCTTCAAGCGGACTTGAGGGTGTGACCACTACTTTTGTTGGTGCTGGTCTTGGAGCCCTTATTGGAATTATAGCAGCCGGGGTCGATGAAGTTTCTAATAATATTAATATTAGAAATACAGCCAAAAATAGGCTAATGAATAATATAGTAGATGCTCTTAAGGCTGCTGGATTTAAAGAGGGTTCAGATTTTACAAGAGACCCTAAAGAATCCAATAGACTTAAGACTAAAATTTGTATATCAGTTTCAAAAAGTGACGGGGATTTATATATTTTAGTTAATCAAATAGCAGACCCAAAATTAAAAGATGTGACTAAAGATTTAACTAAAAATATACCTAATCTCTCAGCAGTCACCGAGAAACGTTCAGATAGATTTAATGAACTTGTTATAACGACTATATCAGATTCTTCAGCCGATGCAGGATTAGTGGCTGGTATAGCTGAAAGGTTTATACGTTCAGGATATCCAGTTTATCTTATTGAGGTTGGATAATATTTTAAACATTTTATAGTATATGGCAGAATGGAAACAAACTCTTGAACCATATATAAAAGTTCAAGAAAGAATTAGAACTGCGGCCCTAAATCCTACGGTCGGTGAAGATTTGATAGTTGGTGCCGCATTTATTTCTGACGCAGGCCCTTCAACACCAACTCTAATTACAGGCCAGAGAGAGTTTATAGAAACTTATTGCTCCGGCGAAGTAACTAAGGAATATATTGAGGGTCTTAATAGATTTTATATGGGAGATGATACTAGCCTGGCCGGGACTATGTGGGCTAATGCATATCGTCTGGCGGGTAGTGTTAAGATGCTTTGTGTAAGAGCATCTAAATCTGACAATCTCTACTACGCTAAGCCGCTTGATATCAATGGTGGTCTTGATGAATATGTACTTAAGGATGGCAATCTCCTAAAGAAAATATCTGGCGGATTTAAATTCGTAATAGATGCCCCAGGAGATGACGCAGACCATGATACTGATGGTTGGTCTATTGCAGTAAGTAATATTGGCGTCTTTGGTAATAGAACAACGGATGAAGGAGCACAGTATGATTATTATGTTGGAAATCTAGTAGACTTGGTGGACCAGCTTAATGAAACCTCTATGTTTTTCTCTCCTAATTATAAGTTCTATACTGATGCTAAAATGCAGGAGGAAGTTGCGAACGCCGAGACCATGAAGGATGTCGCCAAGTGTGTTGTTTTCGAAGAAGTTTATCTTGCTGCAGGATTCCTTGAGTCTGAAAAAACAGAGCCACATGAGATTACAATGGACGCTTGTAAATATATTATTCCATGCCAGGTTGACTGGACAGCGGATAATTTAAATCAGGTGGCATGGATTGATCTAAACTCTGGGGCTGTTAGTGGGTTTGATGAGTCTAAGTATTTTGCTCTCAATGTATATAACTCTTCTAGTGAGCTTAAGGTAAGAATCAGAAGATTTAATCACGATGCTGTAGTCTCCAAATCAATTTCTGATACTAATAAGAAACAACTAAATAGAGAGGGCGAGTCTCCTTATACAGTCCTTAAAGCAGTCCTAGATACCTATACAAAGAATGGAACTAGAGAGCCTGACGAGAAAATTTTGGCACGTGACTTCTTTGAGATTGCAGTTTTTGATCCAAGCGTAAATGAGGAAGTTTCTTTCTTCACCGTTGGAAATATTCTTGGGCGCGGTGATATGGAAGTTTCTGAGATTAATGGTCTCCTTAAGATGATTTCTCTTGAACTTCCAGATGACCTCCATGACCTAGGACTAAACTACTTTGGATATGATGACGATGATTATCATTGGGTGAGAATATCAGAAGAGGAAGCATCAAGTATTAGTAATATTAATGCTATTTCATCACTATCAGACCTCCCCAAAGAGAATGTTCCAGTCGGCGCTATCTTTAGAGTTACTGAAGGAAATGACGCTGGATTATATAGATATGAGGACAATGGTACACGTGATGAGCAGTGGAGTGGGGATAAGAAAGAATCTCAGATTTATGTAGACCTCTCTATTGACCCTGACACTTGCAGCATTCTTAATATAACTGATGGAGACCTGAAGAGAGCCATTGATAAGATTCAAGAAGATGAGGTTTATATTGTTGAGGGACTTACTGACCTTGGAAATACTGAACCATCATTCCAATCTTACCTTGCTAATCTGGCAATGTCTGAAGACGGCAACTATTTCTATCCAATCTCGACGATTAATAGTACAAACTACATGACCATCGGAAATGGAGCTAATAGAATCTCTCAGGACTCTTGGAAATTATATATGAGCGCGCCTTGGGATATTGACTCTGGAACTCTTGGATTTAGATTTATGGCATCTCCTAGTGTTCTATATTGGGAAGGTGTTGGTCAGAATTATAGAAATAACAGACCTTATGTTAGCCTCTTTGGTCAGACATATGGAAAAGTTGGTTATCAGAGACCAGTAGTTGAGTTTAATAAGAGACAGCGTCAGCTTCTTCTCTCAAAGAAGGTTAATACTGTGATGTGGAATACCAATGCTCAGATATGGCAAATGAATGATAACTATACTAAGCAGTCTGAAAATACCATTATGAACGACGAAGGAAATGTCAGAATGGGTATTCATATTGCTAAGGTACAGCCTATCCTTCTTGCTCAGTTTATTGGTAAGAAAATTACTGAAAGACTATGCGCCGATGTAAGAAGCGTTGAGGAATATTTCCTCAATACACAAATTATGAGCCTTGATGGAAATGCACCAGAAGCTTTCCAGGTATTCTGTGAATATGACCCTGTCTTAGCTCGTCAAAACAAAATTAAAGTCTGTATTAATATCAGATTTGCAAGATCACTGAAATTCGTCAATGTTCTGCTTCAGTACTTTGATACTGGAATGGATATTAGCAGTGACCTTTAATAGATACTTATATGGGAGGGGACTAAACCTCGTGTGATTTCTACATATCTTTAGTACCTCTCCCTTTTTAATTTTATAATATTTATGGATAAGACCAGGTTAGTAGACTTAAAAAAGAAAATTCTTATAAGGTCTAGTATGTTGGCTATAAGTTCTCTAGAGGAAATACTTGGTCTTAATGACTACATGTCAGCAGATGAAGTACTTCTAGAAATAATAAAAAAAGCCCTACGTGAATTTGAGATAACCCTTCCATTAATGCTTGAGATGAGACTGAACAAGGGTCAGATGAAAACCTGTTATAATATGGGGGATTATGAAGGATGGGGATGGACTGATAGAAATGGGTGGTATGAAATAAAATCAAATTTTACACTTTTCTTAGATTGTATTATTTCAGAAGACCAAATCGTTCTAGTTCCAGTCTCAACCCCATACATACGTTTTCCTGGTTCATGGCCAACTGCAGGAGAATATCAGCACGTAACGGATTATAGACGTCCATATATATTCTTGGGTGATTGGTGGGACCCTTATCAGTGTTTTTATCTTAAAGGAATCTGTGCAAGACCACTAATTCCAGACTTTGCAGAAGATAAGACATTTAATGCGGACTCTAAGAAGGGTGCTATTTACTGGCTTAACGTAGAGGAAGGCGCTCAAGGAAATTATTTTATGGACCTATGTATGGTTCATGTTTTGGATTATATCAGACAACTTAAAGCCTCTGTACAGCTTCCAAATTCACCACTTGAAATTCTTAGCCACGTAGATATAGCATACCAAGAACTACGTGCAAGATGTGATAATTATGCATTACAATCTTCTTGGTATGGACAACTAGTACTATGATTATATTACGACAAAAACAACATTCTAAGGTTAAAGCATTTCTTAAAAAAGCTGGGAATGAGATAATAGAATCTAGAAATGCCTTAAGTAAATCTCTTGGTTTAGGAAATCCAATAGCTAGAGAACAGCTTCGACAAAAAAGCAAAAAAGGAGTCTCTGATGTGGTAGATAAAATTCCCCTTACGAAAAAAGAGTTAAGGTTGGCTGCAAATAAGAAAAGAGTCGAGGCTCTAGAAAAAATAGTAAAGGCAGAAAACTATATAAATACTCACTCTCCTGGTGATGCCGTTTCAGAAGTTGTTGGAAAATTAGTAGAAAATCCAATAGGTACCGGAGGTACGGCCGCTGGATATGGAACTTTAGCTTTTGGAAAACTAATACCAGGTACAACAGCAGCATCATGGTCGGCCGAAGCTGGAATGAGAAAGCTGTCTCCAGGTTATGATAGGGGAACAAAGAGACTGAAGGCAAAGTATGATAAAGGAAAGCTAAGAGAGATAATCAAGGCTGGAGGAGACTCTTTAGCTCTTGGAATGGCATAGAAGACATATATGATTAAATTTAGACAAAAAGACTTTAGTCTTAAAGAGGGACACTATACCGGCCCTAAGGATATGGATAAAGTTCCGGGGGCAGTAGAAGTATTAAGCAAAAGCGCTATTGGGGGTGCTCTGGCTGGTAGTGCAGTAGGCGCTGTTCTGAAAGATTCTACTGCTTGGGAAGGCGCTGTGACTGGTGCTAAATGGGGTACTCTCGGAGGAGTTCTTTTCAAATTCTTTATAAACTATCTTCATAAGCCAATGTCAAAGGTAAAATTCCAAGAAATTGATAGAAATATACGAAGAGAGTTTGGAATTTACCGAATGGCTGGAATTACTGTTGGGGATAAGCTTGATAAAAGAGCTGATGTAGATGAAAAGTTTGGAATTTCTGACCGACAAGTTTCTAAGTATAAAATAAATTTCGCAGTCCAAGATAATAAAATTACAATGTATACCTTTGACCTCACTAATGAAGAGCTTGATAAGGTAGATAAGACACTTGATTATTATTGTAAGAAATATACTGGAATGGAATATAATAGTAGTGTTATAAACTACAAACTTAATTCCTATTCGGTAGATATAGTCTTTACAAATTATCAGGTAATCAGTAATTTTATAATGGAGCTTTCTCAGGTTCTTGGATGTAGAATTAATCTTCTAGATAATAAAGCAATTGTAGATACCAGGATTCGTGAAGCATCCGAGGCTGGTGGTGATGGAGAAGAGGAGACTACAAAAAATTTTAGTGTAGCCACCCTAGGAAAATATGATATCCTCAAAATTTTAGGAAAAGCTGGAAGACAGGCAGTGATAAATCTAAAACGCGGACCCAGGGCTTCTTTTGCTAGTTTTGTAATTGAGTCAATTCTAGGTGCGGCTGAGAAACTTAGTAGTGATGAGATAGTAAAATTAGGATACTCAGCTCCAAGAGAATATTTTAGCAATGTATATCTTGAGGATGTTCTTAAGAAAAATAGGTATATAGAAGGATTTCATTATACTACAGATTCTAAGTCTACTTGTCCAATTCAGTTATCTATAGCTTCAGGTCTTCTAATAATTACTGCAGATAAAGGGGAGATTTCTGATAGTCTGGACAAAGTATTAAAACCGTGGCTTCTTAAGATGGGAAGAAAAGACTTAGGAAAAGCAATTCTATGGACTTATTCTATTCAAAGTAGAAAAGAAGTAGAGCTTATAATAAGAAAAATAATGGAATCTCAGTCTGGAAACATTAATATTTATAATAAATGATTATACTACGAAAAACATTCTCCTTGTCTGAAACAATAGATAAGAATAGAAGAAAAATTGAAAAGAAGCCAGAGGGAATAGAAAATCTTAATCCAAATCGTAAAAGGAGTGCTAATATTCTGCGTTGGAAAAGATTTAATAAAGAAACTGGCGGAAATAAATGGAGACTGAACGTGGGTAAAACTAGAGATGAGTTTAATGCTTGGCAGCTAGAAAACTACGGAGATACTATTTATAAAAAATAAAATGGCCAGAGTACAAACAGCAATAGAAACCAGAGGAAGAAATAATAGACATAAGAAGCGTCCAGGAATCCATTCAAAATGTCGGACATCAAAACTCAAGTCCTCAAGGAACTACAAAAAACCCTATAGAGGTCAAGGAAGATGATAATCCTAAGAGCTAAAAAATTTACTTATACAGGTGTAGGATATGATGATGAAAGAACACATCTCCTCATGTCTATTAGGGAAGAAATATATAATAGCCCAGGGATACTTAGTGATATCAGAGAAGACGCAAATAATCTTGGACTTGATAGAGAGAATTTTATTCGGGAACTTGGGATAAGCCTATACGAACATATTGATCCAGATACTATCCAATTAGAGCTAAAGCACCCAATGTCAGATAAAGTTCTTTCCGGATTCATTACTGATGACGATAATATAGTTCTCAATAAGTACGAATAAGACATGATAATTCTACGACAGAGAATTTATTCAGGAAATCGACTCATGATTGATAGAATAACTAAAAAACTAGATAATGCCGGACTTGATGACTATGATATAGCTTCTAGAATTTCTAAAGATTCTATATCAATAACCTCAGATTTGGGTAATCTTAAATTATATCTTCCACGAGAATATGAATATAGTCAATATGATATAGACGATTTTATCAGGGGACTTGGAATGTTTAGAACTAAAACTGTCCCCGACGGAAATCAATTTGTCATGACTATATCCGGAGGAAGATTAACGGAAGCACAGTATTTTAAACTCCTCAAATATATTATAGAGGAGAATGAATTTATTACAATCTTAGAAGAAGATAAATAATTATGGCTGAAGATATGGCTGCAAAGAGTTTGGACAGAGCTAACGAACTCTATGCCCTTGGAATGAAGGGTCTCAAATTGCATATGGCTCTAATGGGGACTGACTTTGTTGTACTGCGCCCTAAAGATAATTCTAAATGGAAAAATGTATTCGGTGGCACATATTCTTCACAGTCTGCACTTGAAAATGACTATAGCGAGTTTAGCACCCGACTTATAGTAAATCAAAATGAGATGAGAGATGTCTGGGCTAGAAACCGAGATACCCTTGAGTCCTATAGCCCAGATGGATCTCTTGAAGTAGGTGATGAACTACAGTATACAAGAAATAAAAGAACATATCGGTTTAAAATTATAATGAAGCAAGGATATTCAGAAACCGCTGATGTTCTTTTTGTATATACGTTGTCATCGATAATTGAAACCCTAGATGAATAATAATGGAAGAAAAAAGGAAAATTACTTCCGGGAATAAGATACCGGGGTGTGAAAGATTGACTCGCCCCGAAGAAATTCAAGGATTATCCAAATATCTAGGGGCAATAAGGGATACGCAAGAACAGTGGATATCTGAAAACATGCCAGACAGCCCACTAGAAGGTCCAGAGGATGCAAAAATTAAGACTATCAAGCTCCCCGATAAAAGAATAAAATTAGATGGGACTAAAGAAGTTGTACTACCTGAGGGAAAAGAGAAACTGGACATTCCTGATACTAAGCTCAATCCTGATATTATAGGTCTAGAAGTACCAGATCCAAAACTTAAAACTAATCTTGTCCGTCTTAGCCCAGATGAGGTTAAGGAATTACCAGAATCACTTTTGAAGATTAGCCCAGACGAACCAGACTCTTTACCGGATGGAAAAGATAGACTCAGAAATGTAGAAGATCCAAAGCTTAGACTAGGAAAAGAAAGATTAGTTATATTAGGAGAGCCTTCAGAGCTTCCTGACTCTATTTTAAAAATTGGTCCAGTTTCAAATCCAGAACTCCCTAAGGACAAGCTGAAAATTCATCCTTCTGATCCAAACATATCCCTTCCAAACTCGAAATCAACTTTAAATAACATACCAAATCCTGAATTACCCTCTGAACTTATTGAACTTCAGGATACAAGGGAGATAAAACTTTCTTCTGAAAAAATAGGAATTAATATAGAGTCTCCTTCTGAGCTTCCATCTGCTCGACTTGATATTAGTCCGACCGAACCAGATGACTTACGACAGCATATTGAGAACCTATTTGCTGATGAGCCTTCTAGTCTTAGACAAAAACGACTTAGACTTCATATTACCGAGCCAGATAAATTACCTTGGGAAGTTCTTGATATTGATCCGAAGGATATAAAGTCTCTTCCTACCGACAGACTTGATATTAATCCAGGAAGTCCAGAAAATTTACCTTCTGACAGACTAGATATCAGTCCGGAGGACCCAGAACTACCAAATTCTCGACTTGATATTAGTCCGACCGAACCAGAATTACCAGATTCTAGACTAGATATCAATCCAACCGAGCCAGAGGAACTACCAAAAGAGAGTCTTACCTTAGATATTCCAGATATAAAAAGAATTGAAGAAGTTCTGGATTCAATGTCTGCTGATGAACTATACGAAGAGGTTATGAAACTTCTTGTATCTGGAAAATCAGGTGCAGAAACTATAGGACATGGAAATCTAGAACTTGCTGGAATTATTTCTGCTTATCTTGGAAATAAAGTACTAACTGAAGAGAGGGCACAAGAGGTTTCTGGAAAGATAGCAGATCTCTTGGAAAAGCAGAAAAAGCTCCTATTCATGGCCAACACTGTAGGGTCAGAGAGAAAAGATAAAGAGTCTACGCTAGAAGAAAAGGCCTTTGGAAAGAAATTAGACGTCCCAGAAAAGGAGACTATCAGCAGTGATTACCTAGATAAAGAATATAGACAAAGGTATGGAGAAGAAAATAGGGTTTCAAGAATTAAATATCAAGTTTCAGAAAATGAAGACCCCTTACGAAATCCCAGTAGCTTTTTAAATCCGGCCCTATATGACCAAGATAGATATATAAGAAGATTGGCGGAACTTGCAGCTGATGGTGGCTCTAGTGTTATTGGAAATCTACCAGGAGTTGCTCTTAATACTGATAAAATTTCGGCAGCAGGAAGAGAATATATCCTTAAGAATACCCTGATGGCTCTTGTTATGGCTAGAAATAAGCTTGAAAAAATAACAGGAACTGATAGATCTAGACTTCCTGGAGGCAGTGCTGTAATGGATGGAATTCAATCTTTAGTCCAAGGTGGTGTAACTGGTCTTCTTGGTGGCGGAATAGAATCGACAATCAGAAGAGGACTGAATTCTATAGCTCCCTTTGTAGATGGAATTTCTAGTGGTATTGATACCTCACGACCTCAAAATAAACCCAGTGGAAAGCGAAATCTCTTGACAGGTGAGGTAGAAGAAACAAAGACGGAAAAACTTAAGAGACTAAATTCAGAATCAATAGCTTCAGCGGCAAGAAAACAGGTAGATAGTCAACAATCTATTATAGATTCTTTATCAGCCAGCCTAAAAAATACAAATAACGCTATATCTGAAACAATATCAAATATTGGTAAGAACATAACTAGAGCTGTAGGTAATATTGTAGTTAGAGAAAATCCAGAACAGCAACTTGAGGGACTTAAGAAAGCAAGAAATTTTCTTCAGGACAAACTAAAGGATGCTAATAAGGACCTCGAAGCTATTATAAAACGTCGAGATGTAGTTTTTAATACTTCAGATTATTTTGCTGGAAAGGGTATAGAATTAACTCTTAAAGATCTCTGTCCAAAAGTTAACCCTAAAGATATAAATACCCTTGAGGATTTCAGAGAAACCCTAGTAAATAGTCCTTATATTACGACACCATGGAAGCTAATGAAGAGACCTGACGGAAACTTAACTCTCGACTCTAATGCTTATTGGGAAGTTGTAATAGAGCCGTTTGTTGATGACTTCGAAAATGGTGGTTGGTCATATCTTCCATCGATACATGAAATTAATACTGAAAATAGAGTTCAGCATAATCACTTAACTAGATATTCTTCTTGGATTCCTATAAATGGCTTTGAACTTCAAAAATCTAAACTAGTATCTAAATCTCTAGGACTTTTCGATGGAGAAATTAATTATCCAGTTTCAGTAGAATATACCAATGAACTTAGGATTTCTGTAGTTGACGATCAATATAAGTCTTGGAGAAGGTATTTTCAGAAATGTGCTGATGTAGCTACATATTTTTCAGAGGCTCATGATGCACTTTTCTATATGGATTCAGGAAATACTTATGAAGCAACTCCGACCGCAATAGACAAAAATATGATTTGTATTTCTCATTACAAGAATATAACATTTCGTATTCGTATCTATTGTATGACCCCACAATATTCTACAATAAAAAAATTTGACCTTCTGTGTGTAATGAAGGACTTTAGTGAGGAATATTCTGGGGAGATTGAAGGAGGCGGACAAGACCTCAGCATATCTTTCTCTATAGTAGGAGAGAATCCAGACGATATAAATATATCTCTTGATAAAATATTGACGACTCTTCTTAAAGAAACTGAAGATATGGATATGTCGTCAGTTGAGATTGATACAGAGGACCTCTATAACCAGATAAATACCGTTATAGATGATAGACCGCCTAAAGTTGATCCAATTCCAGTAAAATATGTAGGGAGCTCGGATATAAAAAAAGCACACGTCTATATAAATGAGTGGGCATCGGAATTAATAGATAAAAAAGATAGATATTTATAATATATGTACATAAAACTTGGAACTATTCGAGCTAATCGATACTATGATAATCCAGATGATTTTATAATACTGTCAGAGGTTCCAAGCTCTTCTATGTCTTATGAATCTCCTGTTATTGTACGGTCTTTGGATGAACTCAATATTTGGTTTGGTAAATCTTTCTCTGACTATAATTATCTTAGAGAGCTTATAGAGATGGGAGTCTCGCTTTATCTCTATGGACCAACACCTGTTTCTACAACTAGTCTAGACTATGTAGATAGATACATAGATGAAGAAAATCACCCATACCCTTCTATAAATTATCTTAAGGAATATATCTCTGGTGAAGAAAAAATAAGGTATATTTCAGAAGATGGGAATTGGGTATATTATTCTGGAGAGTGGGTTAGAGAAGAAGATATTATTTTCTCAGAACCTGAGGATAATCGGGATACCTTGGTTATTTCAGAATCAGGAAAAGTCTGTCATCCCAGAGATATAAATGAGGTCCCAGAAAAAATAATCGACATTGATTATTCTGAATCGACTGATGAGGGACATTATGTATTTAGAATATCATGGTCTGGTGAAGAGCTGAGAGATGGTGAATATCTTGGCTATAGGTCGGATAATAGCTGGACTATCTATTATAAAGGGGAAGGGAAGATATTAGAAAAAATTAAATCTAAGCTTGGCGAAAGAAACGTTGAGTATAAGAATATCAAAAACTTCCAAGACCTTATCAACTTACTGTCTAAAGATTATACACTAACTTCTAAGGTATCAGATACAGAATATCTATTGTATTCTAAAGAAAGAAGAGACTTGATTGAGATGAATTCCTTTTCTTCTATAGAACTATCTGTAGCACAAGAGGAAGAAGATAATCTAATATTTTCAAATCTATCTAATGAAGGATATATCTCTTTTGAATCTAAAACAATAGGTAGAGACCCCGATGAATATAATCTTTCTGAGTCAAGAATATCAGTATCCATAGAAGATGCCCTTGAGGATGGATATATAGTAAGAATTTCTAGATATGGATATTCAGAATATTATATAGGGCATCTAAAGGGAAATCTAGGCGAAGAAGGGCTATTAGATAAGATAAATCGAGAATCTAAGCTACTATATTGTGAACATTCGGATGGACTTGAAAAACTTCCATTAGGTTTTTTCTATCTGTCGGGAGCTAAAGTAAAAGAAACATCGGCCGAAGGATATATAAGGTCTATGGATAAGCTTCTTGGAGACACGCTCGAAGATTCAGTGGTTCCAGATTTCTTTATGATTCCTAATCTATCTTTGTATGGCGAGCGTAGAGATGAGAAGCTTTTTCTACCTTATGCAACGGCCGGAGAATTTCAGTACCTAATCGGGGAAACAGGAGAAGAATACCTCAAGAATTACCTGGGAGATAAGGAAAATCGATTGCTTTATTTTTACGGAAACATACAATATAGAAGACAACCTCGGCCAGCTTATTATTTATACCTTAGGGGATTATTAGAAAACAATAATCAATCACTATATAAATACAGTGATATAGTATATAATCCACCCTCAAATATAGGTATAGAATATAGAAGCGAAACTATGTATCTTCACAATCCATATATAACTGAAGGAGTTCTAGAAGAATATAAATGTAATTACCTTGTATCAAATAATCAATATTACTACTATAATAAGTATCAGGATGGCAAGGACTATGAATCATCTGGAATTCTAAGATTTATTATTGGAAAAGTATATAGAGAGATTCAAAAACATAGGTGGGAAATAATTGGACAAAAATTTAATACCCTGACCGAAAATAAAATAAATGAAATTGTCCAGAGAGTTTCAGTATTCTCTAATGTAAAATCAATTCAGGTAGTAGGGTATATTCCATATCCAGACTTAGAGACTCTCGATATAGAAGTAGATATATGGACGAGAGAACTTCTTAAAAATAATATAACTCTTGATATAACTATTAATTATAAGAAATATGGCAACTAAAATGCAAGACTTAGTCCATGGTAATAAAGGCTACATGGACTTTATTGACTATACTAATACCTATAGGGATGATAATAAAGAATTCTTAAGAGGTGACATGTGGGAGCTTAAATGGACCCCACCTGCAATTGTATACTGGCCTGGAGATTCTATTATAAATGCTAGACTTAATTCAGTCAATGTCCAGCTTAACTATAGTGTTTCAGGTATTCAGAAAAGAATGAGAGGAAACTTCACAATCATTCAGCAGACTGGTCAAGATACTAGTGGAACCCTATCTTTAAGTTTCGTCGACAAAGAAGACCAAGCTATTACATACTTTGTAACTGACTGGAGAAACCGTGTTGCAGATCCAGATACTAAGTTCTCATTTAGAAAAGATGACCTAGTAGCACCTATGATTGAGCTTATCATCACTAACTCAAGCCGTATTAGTGTGAGACGTCTAAAGTTCTATAACTGTATTATCATGGATGGAACTATGGACGAAAATGGTATGGATCAGGATGGTACTGATAGAGCTGATGTTCAACTCTCAATGGCCTTCGAACACTATCAGAGAGATTTCGATAATATCTAAAATTAAAACACCTAACCCCACTATAGCAATTATCCTGCGGTGGGGTTAGAAAAATAAATCTACTAACTATGATACTACTTAAAAACAATTATTACAAAGAAGATGAAAAACTCTTCTCAACTGGAAATTCAGAACTAGACGATATCTTGGAAGAGGTTTATTATTCTGGTATTTCTGATGGATACGACTATGCACAGAAAGAGTTTGCCAATAAAGGGAAAATGGCAAAACAGGGGAAAATGATGCTTAAAAAGACTGCTAAAGCAGCAGAAGCCGGAGAGCTCCCAAACTTAACTGAATTTATTAATAGAAAAGCTTTCCGCCATTCAAACCGTCTTCCCAAAACTGCTAGTGGAGAGAGAGGATTACGACAGGTTCAGAAAAATACTTTAAATCATACAAAAAAGCTGTTTCCAGAACTTAACACGCCAGAAATGACTAGTGCTCTTGAAACTGCAGCGGCTCGTGAAAAAGAAAAAATGGTAGCTATAAATAAAGCAGGTGGATTTAAAGCTGCAATTAGAAAAGGATATGAATTTTAAATAAATAAAATATTTCAGGATAGTTTGAATGTACTATCCTGAGATCTAAATCTAAAAACTAAAACCATGAGATACAAGATATTAGATAATAGAATCAAAATACTTGATTCCTATATGATGTCTGAGGCTGAATTCTATGGCGCCTTAGATGAAATACAGAAACTCTATCCTTCCCATGTTGCCTTCAAGAGATCACGAAAGTCTATGATCCTAGAATGGAGAGCACACAATCTTCTATATCGATTGGGAATAAAGAAATCTAAGACAGCAGACGTTGACTTAGAATACCCACAGCCCTGGTATATGAAAGTAATTTATTGGATTCTTGGGAGGATATAAATATGATAGTTAAAAGAAAATCACAACTGAGAGATATAGAAGAAGTCCTGGAAGAAATAGGACTTAGAGAGAAAGAAAAAGAAAGAATTAAATCTCATCGTGAAGATTATCCCAGTGAAAAAGCTTATCAATTAGATCTTAAGTACATCAATGAAGATCTAGAAGACCTTAGAGCAGAGCTGGGATATCTTCAAGCAAAGAAAAATACTTTATAATTATGGATGCAGCAAATAAATTTCTAGATCAAGATGGACTACAATATATCTGGTTAGTTTTAAATGCACACCTAATCCGACAAGATTCTGAAATAACAGACCTAGAAAGTCTTGCAAACGAATACAATGTAATTATAACTTGGGGTGGTACAGATGATGCTGCGACTGGAACATCAAAAATTAAATGTGTAGCCCCACAAAATATTGATATGACTACTAAGTATCTTGATCTTGTTGGTAATTTGCCTATGCCTGTCCTTATGGATGCAACTGATATATCTGGTAATTCGACTACCCAAACCATAAGTTTTGGAAGTGGTAAAACATTTATTAGAAATATAGACAGCACAACAGGACAGTGGCCTAGTACATTCGATAGATATAATGGTAATTATCTATGGAATGAGAATAGAATGAGAACTAACACTATGGATGCCTGGGTTCAGGCTAATGGAGCGGAATATTGGCTTAATATAGATGATGTATATGATGCAGGTGGATCTTTATCTCCTGCTAGTATATATGCCGCTGATGTATACCCTCGATACGCTTATTTTGATAATTAATTATGCCTACAACTAAAAAATATTTAGGAAGTACTGGCCTATCTAGGTTATGGAGCAAAATTAAATCTACATTTTTATTTAAAATGGATGAAACGCCTGGAGCTAGCTATACATATACAGAACCTGGAGAGCCAAGTCCGACCGCAGTTACTGCAAATTTTATAACAACGCTATCAGGAACTACTGTTACCATAACATGTACACTATCACAAGCAGTAGATATACATCTTTTATTTAGGCTAAAACTTAGTGGTACTTATAGAAGATTTATGACCGTCTTAGCCGGTAGAACGTCTGTAACATTAACAGATAGTACAACAAACTCATATAGTAGTCTTCAGGGGATTACAGATATTGTTCTTGAAAATGCAGACCTTCTAGCAAGTAAATATACATTTACTATTAATAAGTCTCTCTTAGTTGGTGCTACTTATGAACATAAAATAGAACTTAAAAATGCTATAGTAGACTGGCATGCTATGACAATAAGTGGAACATTGACTAGGACAACTACCGCCCTCACTAAACCACAAATAGCAACTAGATATCAATTAACAAAGTGGTCAGCTGGAGTGATAGAATATTTTGAAAGCTCAAATCAATCTATTATTCCGGCAAATAGTACATCAGTTGGCGTATCAAATGTATCATTTCACCCAACTGCGAACACAAGAGCACCATTATCACCATTTTCACCAACTTTCACTTCGTCAGGCTACAGTAATCATTATATTACATCTATAGCGTCTACCGGAGTCTCATATCTTGATGCAAATATAGGAATTACTATATCTTCATGGTCTCAGACTAATCTTCAGCCAGAACTAGTCTGGTATAGATCTTCTGGGGCTTGCGTCTATAGTGGAACTCTTCCTAGAATGTATGTCAATATGACAGGCCTAGTTAGTGGTGATAAGATAAGAATAGAGATGTATGCCTATTTTGGAACATATAATAGCGATCCATATACTAAATTTGTATACACATATGACCACGGTTCAAGCACAGGCTCTAGTGTTAGTAATGCTATTATTGCATTTCATGATAATGTAGATAATTTTGTTGGAATAGTCAGTAATGGGTCTGTTAGTACTACATATATTGTAATGGACGCTTACTTAACCAATACAAATAAAAACATTAATAATTTACATGTTGCTCATTGGCCAGGAAGTAATACAACAAGCGTCACAAGTCCTTCAACATTTACTCGGTCCTTTACAGTTCCTACATGGAGCTCTCGACCAAAATCAACTAATACATCTTTATTTGGAACAGTAAAACTTAATGGTAAATTATGGTAAAATATTATGGCAGCAACTGAAAAATATCTTAATGGAACGGGGCTAGCACACGTATGGTCAACAATAAAGTCTACATTTTTATTTGTAAATGACGAGGATGATGTCCCCATAGATTTTGAGGAAATTTTTGCAACAATAGATGATACAAATATATATGCTTGTGGAAATAACTTTTCTGAAATGAGGCCCGGCAGTAGAAAAATAATTCCACTTCAGGCACCTAATGGATTTAATGGTAGTGTTGGTGAATTTGTATATGAATCTTACCTATCAGGCTCCAGTAGATATCATAGAAATAAATTTCAACTACGTGGGACGGGAACTTATAAAAGACTATATACAATACCTACATCAGGAAGCCCAGCAGTAGTTACAACTTTTACTGGTTCTGGTGTTACTAGTTCAACTGGATTTTATGTAGTCCAAGATACGATGCATGGAAATTGGTGGTTAAATACAACGGCCGACCCAGTTACGCCAGCTAATTTAGGAATATCATGATAATATATAAAAATAAACAATACAGTGTTCTTGGAGCGGGACTAGGAAATCTCGCACAAGGAGCAGGAACAGCAGTAGGAGGAGCTTTGGCAGGCGGCGCACAAATGACAGCCGGATTAGGTCAAGTTGCAGCATCAGGAGCAGCACTTGGAGCCGGGATTCTAGGAAAAGGTGCTATGTTGGCTGCTGCTCATCCTCTTATTGCTGGTGGGCTTGCTGCATATGGACTTTATCGGCTGTGGAAAAGGCGCCGTCAAAGAAGAATGCAGGAAAGGGGTTATAGTGTCGTTGAGAAAATGTATTCAGACGGCTCTATATATGAATACAGAGAAAGACTATTTTCGGAGCTATCAGTAAAGGAACAACTAGAAATGCCTATGGACCCACCAAAGGGACCAAGACAAGAGGTTCCTAAGAAGATAGTAAGAAAAGCAAAGAAGTCTGGGGTTATACAACAGGATAGTGAAGGAAATTGGAGGATAATTAATATGCACTCTCCTCAAGGTCCTGTCTATTGGAAACCAAAGTATAAATCAAAAGAAGCCGCTGAAAATGTCTTACGAAGCTATCACAGTGGCGGATGGAATAAATAATGCTATGATAATATTAAGACAGAAAGAATTTAGGGCTAGACCAAAAATGGCCGCTAAACGAGCTAGAAAATTAAAAAATAAAGTCTTGAAGGATCAGTGGTTAGTAGAAGAAATGGAGCGGCTTGGATTAAAACCAGGAAGAGACCTTGCTTATAATAGAAATAGAATTCAAGATATGGGAGATTCATATTTAGGAACTTGGGTAGAAGACACTATCGGCAGGGGAGAGTCAAGAGTACATACATCTATTAATGCAAAAGCAGGAAGGTCTATAGCCGGACATCCAGATGAACATCTACATAATGAATTTGGAAAGTATGCAAGATGGCATACTAATGCTAATAATATTCCTAGAGACCAAACTCTCGAGGAAACAAAAGAGATTATGGAAGCAGCCAGAAATGCCCGTGGTCCTAAAAATAAATAATAAAATAAAAACAATACGACTTGACAGCACGGAACAAAAGGTGGTTAATCTCTCTCGTTCATTAGGGCTTTCATAGGACGGATGTATATTTAACCAAGAGTTCTTTATGTCCCCTATTAAAATCGTCTATGGGGGGGGGTATAAAGATTGATAACAGTATCCTCCATAGTTAAATTTAATAGGATATATGATATTATTACGACAAAGAAACTTTGCCAGAAGAGATTATGCTGGTTTGGACGAAAAAGCAAAAGCAAGTTTACTAGAAGACAGAAGAGCGATTGCTGAAGACCTCCTCAATAGAAGAAAGAAGATTTTAAACCAGGCTGCGCAAAAAGAACATGATTATAATAAAGCTCTTGATTTTATTAAAGGACATGAATGGGCCAGTGATGGATGGCATCAAGAATTCAAAAAACTTCCAGAAGGAGTGCGGAGACAAGTAAGCGAAATAACCATTAATGATACTGTCGCAGAAAATAAAGCTCTAAATGGTTGGAAAGAACGATATAATAATGTACTAGGAAGGGCTAAGGATGACGCCAACTTTGATAGGCAGAGCGCACTAAGAGATACGGAGCGGAGGGCAAAACTAATGGAAAATACTAAACAACCACAAGCACCTACACAAAATCCTACAGCCTCTAATCCTAATCATGCATCAACAAAACCTCAAACACCTAATAAACCTGGGACATCATCTTCTCCGGCTGCACAACAATCTAGCGGATTCATATCAAAAAATATGCAGCGAGCAGGTAGACTGTTTAAAGGAACCTCTAAGTATGGTAGGGCTGGACAGATTGCAGCAATTGGAACTACGGCCCTTGCTGCAGGAGGTTTAGGGTATGGAGCTTATAAGGCGGTTAAAAATAAAAATCAAAATAATAAATGAAACAGAAATTATTTTCAACAGGAAATAACGACTTAGACCTGCTTCTTGAAGAGGTCTACTATAGCGGAATAGAAGATGGCTATTCTTATGCTCAGCGTGAATTTTCAGATGACGATGAAGACGACGATGACGATTTTCCTAGACGTCCAGGAAACTTAGAGGAATATACCGACTATGACCTGAAACATATGACTCGTGGCCAGATGCTTGATGCCCTCGAAGAAGAAGAGGAAAGAGCTAAAAGAAACACAAAGAAGTATGTCAAACACCACGGAGACTATGAAGCTAAACGTGGTGCGGAAAAAGGTGAGAAAAAGGGAAAGAAATCAGGAACTATAGCTGGTTCAATCTTAGGAGGTGGAACCGGTGCCTATATTGGTTATAATCTGGCTGGCAATAAGGGAGCTCTTATTGGATTTGGTGTTGGTGCCTTAGGTGGTGGTCTTGCTGGTAGAGGTCTTGGTAAATCAGCAGGAAGAAGCGCAGGCGAAGCTGAAGGAAGGTCTAAAGGAAATTCTAGAGGTCTTAGATATTCCAGAGAAGATGGACACGATTCTGACCAGAGAGCCATTAAACTTGCAAGAAAAATGGACGATGAAGCTAGAAGAAAGGGTGGTGATGCAGACTTTGAAAATAAAGTTCAAGGTAAAATCAATGAACGTCAAAGAAAAGCAGAAGAAGCAAGAAGAAGGGCTCAAGAACTAGCTGAAAAGAGACGCCAAGAAGAAAGAGAAGATAGAATTCGTCGTGAGAAGATGGATTGGGAAGATAGACACAGAGCCGAAGATCGTGATGAAGCAAGAGAAGCTAGAAATATGGCCTATGGTTCTGGTGGATATACCTATAATGAGTCTAGAAATAAAACTAGAATCGATAGAAACAACTTCGATTGGTAAAATATGATAATACTACGACAAAGAGCTTACTCTAAGAATCTTGCTGAAAATTTTATTCGAAAGGGAAAACGAAACCTAAAGTATCAAGTATCTCTTAGAAAATCCGTTGCAGAGCTTCCATTATCTGCAGCCGACAAGAAAAGACTAGAAGTACTTGATAAATTTGGAAAAACTACTAAAAAGCCATTAGCTAGATTGATATATGCTCCGGCATAGATTTCTATTCTATAGGGGTTTGAATGTACCTCTATAGGATCACATTATAATAAAAAATTATGAAGAACTTTAATTACATAGAACATGGAGACGATCCTACAAGACCAGTGGATCAAAGTCTCAGTACAGTTTCTTCCGTTGAGGCAATGTATAACTCTATGACTCCTGAAGAAAGATTAATGTTCTTCGCTTCAAGAAAAGGATATACATTTATACCTCCATCGGTAGAAAGATTATATAGTGATACATATTACTTAGGAGGTGAGGATTTTTTCTCAGAGGGTCGTGTTATATTTGATTTCTGGAAAGATGCACTTCAAAATGAAATATTCTTTCCTGGTGAAACACAACCTTTATTTACGAGAAAGCCATTTCTAATCTTGTCGGGTGCAATTGGTATAGGTAAGTCAACAATATCTAAAATCTGTTTAGCCTTAACTTATGCACGACTTCTGGCAATGCGAAATCCTTCTAAGACACTTGGACTTGCACCAAAACCTCTTAGCTGCGTTATTTTCCATAGGTCGGAGGAAACTGCTGTCAAAGAATTTAAGAATTGGTTTAAGGATGTCTTAGAATATTCGCCATTCTTTAAAAATACTAAGAATAATGCCCTTAATTTTAGACTAATTACTTCTGGTCCTCGAGGCTCTGGTGGTCTAGGTTCTGATGTTATTTTCTATATCTTAGGCGAGGTTAACTTCTGGGATAATCAGGCAAATGCACAGCTTAGGGTCTCTGAATCTCTTATTCGATTTAAGTCTAGATTTTCGACGGAGGCACTTCAACTTTGTGGACAATTTATCATAGACTCTAGTGCCCGTGGAAGCCAAAGTGTTACAGAATGGTTCTTAGACAATACAGAACCTAAGTATACCTGGAACTGTCATCCTGCCCACTATGAAGTAAGAAAAAGTATGTATCAGGAGTCTCAGGGAAAAACATTCAGAGTTTTTACAGGCAATCAAAAGTTTCCCCCAAGAATTCTATATTCAGATGAGAAATATGACCAGGACTTTGGAATAGATAAAGACAAAGTTATAGAAGTCCCAATACAACTCTTAGGGGAATATAAGTCTAATGTTCTTAAAGCTATCCAAGACTTTTCAGGTATATCAGCGGGAGGAGATAGTGAGTCATTCTTTGGTGGGAACATAGAACATCTCATTAATTGTTCAAAGATTCCTAATAAGATACCAGAAATTATAGAGGTTGATTTCTATAATAAACAAGAAAGACTCATCGATAAAATTCGGCCGATGTTAGGTCAACTTCCCTCCCATACGCCTCTTTGGGTAGGTCTAGACTTAAGCGCAGCACAGGGAGGAGATATGACCGGTATTTCGGCCGTTTCATTTGATGGTTGGAAAGATATTGGTGGAACAAAACTTCCACTTGTTCATTGTTGGTTTACTGTTGCCATCCGAAATAAATCAGGTCAGGAGATATCATTATTTCATATCTATCAGCTCCTTCAAGACCTAAATAAACTTTATTCTATCATAGTAGCAGCTGACCAAGCATTCTCAAGACAAATACTTCAAGATTGTACTAGAGATAATATTAAAAACGTTGGAACTATATCAACCGACCGAGTCCCTTGTGAACCAGCTATCTATCTAAAGAATTTAATTAATAATGAACTTATCTCTCTGCCAGAACATAAAAGACTTCAGAGAGAGGCGTACGATTTACACTATGACGCCAAAGGAAAAGTAGACCACCCTAAGAAAGCCTCCATCTCGGCTGAATTTGATAATCCCGATGGTGGGCAGAAGGGAAGTAAAGATGTGTGGGATTCTCTTGCGCAGGCTTGTTATTGTCTTAAGCTCTCTATCGACGAAGGAGAGGAATATGGTACTAATTCTGGATATACTAGGACGATGCAGGCCACAGAGGGAATGGTTAAAGATGCCAGAGAAGAATCACAGAAATCTTTCCAAAGCATGTTAGAAGGAATATTTACACTATGATTATATTACGACAGAAAGAATACGGAAAGAAGAAACACTCTTTTCATTATTCACAGATAGAGATCGGAAGTGGGCGGAAAGATCACAGTGATTATCGCTCTTTAGACGGAAGATTAGTGCCTGACTCAGAAAATAATAAAACTGCTAAAAAGTTCTTTGAAAAGTCGTGGAAAATGCCAAGAAACCCAGGAACTGGCGCGACTGGAAATGTTAAAGTTAAAGGAAATTATATATTCATAGAAACACATCAAGGAAAAGATATTAAATCTGGACGACAAAAGCAATTTCAATCATTTATATCTAATAAATCTCCTAAAGAGGCATACCGAGACTGGTTAAGATCTATAGATCAAAGAATGAAATTCGGAGATCTTTCTCAGACTGAGCCGAGTATTTCTAATAAAGAAGTTAAGGAGAGGCTTAGAAAAGAACTAAAGAAAAGAAACCTACGAAGAGCAGTCGGACTATCTATTGGTGGGGCCTTAGTTACAGCAGGTACTATTGCTGGAGTTAAGGCTATTAAGAAACATAAAAAAAAAGATAAAAAGAAATGATAATCTTACGACAGAAAGAATATTCTAAGAAACTTAAAGACTCTAGAATAGGCATAGGCTGGACACAAGATGGGAATGGTAAAGTTGACGCCGAAAAATATTTTAGGGTCGGAAAGGAGGCGGCGGATAAAGCAGCGGATGAAGGAAAGTCTGATGAAGAAATTATAAGGGCTGCAAAGAAAGCCGCCGGAAAACAAGCGACCCTGGATAATATTGGAAAACCTACCTGGAAACCATAAAAAGAGGAAGTCTCCTTGGTGGTGGCGCATATCTTCTTTCTAAGTCTCCTGAATTTATAGAAAGAAATGCAAGAGGGTATGGATTAGACGTTAGAATTCCAGGTGAATTAAAATCTAAGCTATCAAAGAACTCAAAGAAAATAGCTATAAGTGCTGCAATCATTGGTGCTGGTTCTGTTATAGCCAAAGAAGCACCCAGAGTTCTGAAGAAAAGAAAAGCAGCAAGACTAGGAGCTGAGATTAATACAAAAGAAAGACTTAAGAAATCATGATAGTATTAAAACAATTTTCAGAAAACCAAAAGGATAGTTTTCTGGAAAAAGCTAAGAAAGATTTGAAATTTAGGGCAAAACGCGCTAAATATAGATATAAAGACTCAATGGACTTCTACGATAACAAAGAGGCTGTTGAGGAAAATCGAAAGGTATACGAAAACTGGGCTAAAAATTCTAGGAGAAGGTCAGGAAGTAATGATTCCCGCCAGACTATATATCATAAAAATGGAATGGGACCAGAAACAATAAAGGACCCAGAAAAATATGCCTTTAGAAAAGAAGAAACCAGAAGACTTGAGGATAGAGACCAAAGAATGGCAGAAAAAGCTTTAAAGAGATATGATAAGGATACCAAACATCCGCACTTAGCTTCATTAAGGGACTCTATTAGTAGCCTAGGTGAAAGAACATACTCTGAGACAAAAAAAAATAAACAGAGCCAATATGAAGGAAGACATACAAAAGAAGTAAGAAGAAAGGAAGATTGGAAAGACATAACTACTCATGCTGGAGTCAGCGCCCTTCCTCTTGCCGTTATTGGTAAGTCATTTGGTGGTAAAAAGGGAGCTTTAATAGGAGGAGCTGCTGGAGCAGTATCTGGTGCGGCTATACCCACAATATCAGCAATTAGTCGAAGAAATCATGATAAATCTCATAATAAGACTAATGATTCAGACCCTAAAAAACCACAAGAACTAAGAAACTCTGAAAAAGCAGCAAAGGCCGGTTTATACGGCGGTGCTGCGGCCGCGGCTGGATATGGTGTTGGTTCTAGGCTATTAACTAAGACAAAAGACATCGCTGCTAGGGAAATTATAAACGATATTATAGAGGCGCCATTAAAGAAAGAGCCTATAAAAGACCCAAAATCTCTATTGAATGGGAAAAAGCCGGGAATAGTACGAAAAATAAAAGAAAAAGTAAAAGAGAAAGTAGGAAATCTTACTAGAACCAAGCCAATGCCAATTTCACCAGAAGATAAAGTCAAATTTTCTCAATATGTTAACACAGTAATAGGAAATGACCCTGTAGGTGGTGTAGAAACAATTGTAGAAGAAGTTAAAAAATCTAAGGTTGGTAAGAAAATCATTAGACGAAAGAGGGCAAAGGCTGCTCTTCAGGGGGCTGCTATATATGGAATTCCAGCTGCAATATTATCAGGCCGCGCCATTAATAAACGCAAAAAACTACAAAAGGCATACGAACAAGATCTCCAAGAGGCTAAAGAAGAAAGAGAGAAGAGGTATTCTATGTCAGACGAAGAAAAGCAATATAATAAAGAAGTAAAGTCTAGAAAAACTCAGAAAAAAGGACTAAATGCGATAAATGGTCTTATGGCAGGTACTGTAGCTGGTGGTCTTGCTTTAGGAAATTCAGTGGCTAAAGATGATGTAGAACATAAAATAAAGATGAAGGTTCTTGATAAGCATGATAAACATTTTAAGAAGTATATAAAACGCAAAAAAGCCGTATCTGCAGAATTAGATAAAGTTGGAAAGGAATTTGATAAAAAATTTGAAGAGAAAATTAAAGACCTGCCGGAATTTCATAAATTTATAGAAAGACTTGGCTATAATTCTGATAAATTTAATTGGATACTTAATAACGAGACTAAAGCTAATAATATTTTAAAAAAGGCTTTGGAAAAAGAAGATAGTGATACTATTTTAGCTGCAGATAGGATATATAAGAAAGCAAAGAAAAAGATTAATAAGAAGACTGCATTAATTGGGGCCGGTGTCGTAATTCCTTCTGTAACATATGGAACTATAAGAAGACATAAGAAAGACAAGGCCCTGGCTGCAAAAGACCCTAATAAGAAATAAGCGCGTAATAATATATAATATTAAGAAATGAAAACAATACAACCAGGTAGTACAGGGCAGGAAGTAGTTAATCTTTCGAGAGCCCTAGGATTTCCAAAAGATAAGTATACATTTGATGAAGAACTTAGAATTGCTGTTGTCCAATATCAGAAAAGAAATAACCTGGTCCCCGATGGAATAGTTGGAATGGATACCTGGTTTATGATTGTCTTGGAGGATAGGGAAAAGAATCATAGAGCCCCTGGAGTTACAGACTATGATTATCGTGTTTTTGCTAATGTTCTTGATATCGATATCCCCTCTCTTAAAGCTGTCAAAGATGTAGAGACAGGAGGAAGAGGCGGTTTTAATAAAGATGGCTCAGTTAGTATTCTCTTTGAAGCGGCCGTATTCTATAAACAACTGAAGGAAGTTGCTATAGACCCTGAAACGCTAATTCAAAGTCATCCAGGAATTATAGCAAGAAAGTGGGATAGATCATTATATAAGGGTGGCGTCTTAGAGTGGTCCAGACTTAAGGAGGCTATAGAAATTAATGAAGTAGCTGCACTCAAATCTGCCTCATGGGGAATATTTCAGACTATGGGATTTAACTATGAAAAAGCAGGATGTGAAAGTATTTTTGACTTTGTAGCTAAGATGCAAAGGTCTGAATTCTGGCAGTTTATCTTAGGTCTACAGTTTATGAAAAATTCTGGAACTCTTGTTTATCTAAGAAGACATGATTGGGCTGGATTTGCTTCTCGTTATAATGGGCCTGGATATAAAGCTAATGCCTATGATACCAAACTTAGAAATGCATTTAATAAATATAATAGATAATGATAATATTACGACTATTTTCTAAGACTAAAGAAGAAAGTAAAAGGAAAGGAGAACTTATAGGTCTTGGTGTTGGTGTTCCAGTAGCAGTTATAGAATCCGTAAGAGGAATAAAAGCAGTTGAAAAAGACACTATCCCTAAGGCTATAAAGAAGTATGGAAAAGAGGCTATCAAGTGGACTAAAAGGCTAGCAGAGAATCCAGAACAAGCAAAGAACGCTGAAGAGGCAATAGAATTTCTTAAAAGGAATGGAAAGAAGGCTGTAGAGATTCTTGAAAATAAACATGTCAAGAGAGCAGGGGAAGCAGGTATCGTTGGTCTTTCCGCTCTTGGTGTTCTTGGAACTAGGAAGATAGCTGGGAAAGTTGCGGAAAAGATAGCCGAGAAAAAGAAAGAGAAAGATTTTTCTGTCTTAGGAGATATCTTTAAATCAGTAGCAAAGAAAAATCCAGGAACCAAAAAGATAAAAGAAAAGACAATAGAGGGAACACAAAAACAACTTCTTGGCTTTCTTAAGTATAACCCAGAACAAATCAAACCTAGAAGTGAAGTCATAAAAAGAGCATACGAAAGTAGAGCCAGAAAAATAGCTTCACAGACAGGTAGAAGTTATGATAGTGTCCTAGCTGAAATTAGGGCTATATAAAATACATAAAAATAAAAATTCTATAGGGGTTTGAATGCATCCCTATAGGATCTAAAAGAATTTTAAATAATATATAAATTATGGAAATACTAACACAACAATTACCGTCTGGAGGCTATGGTTATGAATTTCCTAGTCTCTCCATAAAACCTATGACTTTTATGGAAATATGTGGATACAATGAGAATGTACCTACCGACGACCCATTAGCAAAATATATGTATGATATCAAAGTCCTACTCCGAGATGACCCTAAGATTCTCGATTGTTATATTATGGACCTTGATTTCTTGATGTTCTATAAAAAACTTATCACAGTATCAGGGGACTTAACTTATACAATAACCATTAATTGCCCTAGATGTGGAGAGACTATTAAGAAAAAAATTGACTTAGGAAAAGATATCCACTTCAATCAGATAGACCCTCAAATTATGGATGGGGCTGTAATAGAACTGGGAGGACATAAATACGACGTTCAAGTTCCGACGGTCAAAAGTTTTATGAAAGTATTTGAAACTTATCTTAGGTATCGGAAAATCTCTGACCTTAAGATGATTAAAACTATAGCAATGATTGAAGGATTTGATACACAGGCTAATCAGATTGAGTCAGATGTTCTAGGAGCTACACATGAGGATATAACACTTCTCTTGGCTCTTCGTGAACTATATTATGACAGACTTGAACCTATCGAAGTAGAATGCCCTAAGTGTAAAGAAGATGGGAAGGAGGCATCAGTGGCAGTAAGTGTTGAATCTCTTACTGTCGATTTCTTTCGAGACCTGTGTATCAACAGCCCAATTGATGGATCTAAAATTCTATTTAAATAAGTTTCTTAAAGTAGATAATATAGAAGGATATACAATAGGAACACTTGAAGAACTTAGAAAATCCTATGATAGATTCTTAGAAAAATCAGGCTTCGACCCAGACTTTCCTATGTTATCTCTTGGGTCTGGAGAAGATAAAAAACAGTCCAATGGTGGTTGTGATAGATTAAAATTTGAAAAGAATAAGAATATCTATACACATCAGAGAGAAGGAGAGTCAATAGAACAAACTAGGTCAAGACTTTCATTAGGGGAGGGATTTTCTGACCTTCCCGACAATCTAACATTACGTAAATAATAGATATGGCAGAAAAAAGCATAGAAGAGAAAACACGACGCCTAGCCTCACAAAGACCTGAAAATGGTAAAGAGTTTCAGCAACTTCAGGGCGCTCAGAATCAACTCTTAGAAATTCAAGCTGCACAAAAACAAAATCTAATGGAACAAAGATTAATGTCAGGAGCTCAGGCAGAACAAAACCAGATTCTAGCTCAAGCTGCTGAAGTTGGAGCTCAAAGTGTGGCTGGAAATATGCAACTTAACCAAGCCACTGCCGGAGTAATGGGAAGATATGGATTAAACCAGCCAAGAACGAGCTCCCA
>AUXO017464174.1_pt1 | contig 34159 bp, 65 predicted proteins | sample 768731 | NCBI WGS metagenome assembly AUXO01 (sample SAMN02715735, study PRJNA202380) | gut metagenome | biome: sheep rumen | host: Ovis aries | place: New Zealand: Palmerston North
GTACCAATTGACGAAAATTGGAAAGATACACAGAAAAACAATATGAAGTCGATACAGGATGATATCAGATTCAGATTCTATGAAGCACCCGATTTAAAGGATTTGAGAATGACAGGTGCAAGAATGATACAGGCAGTATCAGATACATCATCTCATATTGAACCAATCAGAGTAACAAAATATGCAGATGAAAACAGAATGAAAAATGCAATCGAAGGAAGTAGTATTCTCGATAAAGCATTAGAAGTATTAGTAGCTTAAATAAAACGGGCAGGAGAACAACTCTCCTGCCATATTTAAAAGGAGAAATAATGTTTTCAAGACAAGAGTATATAGTTTTTAAACTTAAAGAAGAAGATAAAGAAAAAATCAAAATATCAATAGATATAACAAAAGAAGTAATAAAACATATGAAAGCATTTGGAGTAAATGAAACAGATAAAGAAATAATGGAACATGCATTAGAAATTTTTCAAAAAATTGATGAAGGAAAAATATTTGCAAAATAAAATATATAATCTTAGGAAATAAGGAGATAAAATGAGAATTTTATGGGATATAAAAGAATTTAATTTAAAAGGAGAAAATATAGAAGAAATTCAAAATATAGATTTAGTAGCAGGTTGGGATAAAGAAGATGCAGGTAATGAAATACCAACAGCATTATTTGTAATGTTTGATGGAGAATATGAAGGATGTTATCAAATAGATTGTGATAAGAAAAAATTTAAAGAAGCAAAAGAAAATTACAATGAAATTATAGATTCATTGTTAATCAACGGATATGCAAAAGCAAGTTGGTTTAAAATAATATGGGATTGAAAAATTAGGAGAAATCAATGAAAGGTCAAATTGAATTAAGTAAAAATCAAATAGAAAGAATTAAAGATAATTTAAAAGCATTTGATGTAAATGTAAGAGATTATAAGATAACAGAAGGAGATTTTGAAGGATTTTATGTATATGTACCGAAAAATGCAGAATCATGGATATATTACTGTCAAACATTAAAAGAATTAGATGGATGGATGATAGGTGTAGTACAAGGATTAAATAGAAAAGAATTAAAAGAATTGTGGCAAAAGAATAGAGATTATTATCTTTTTAAAGAAAGAATAAATAACTAAAAGGAGAAAAATATGAGAACATCAATATATAATTTATCAACACTTATAGGAAATATGATTAAGGATAGAATTTTCTTAGCAACATGGGATGTTGATAAGGAAATAGCTACAATAGCTGAAAAAGCAATGAAATATAGTGATAAAACAGGAAAGCCGTTAAATGAATGTGTATCATCAATGATTGATGCTATGGAAAAGGGATATATAATTCCAAAGGTACATGATTATGATGATTATACAAGAGGAATTATAGCAGGTAAGAAATTAGGAAGTGTAATAAATGATACAACAGGTGATGCTCCATTTGATGAAGTAGAAGCAATATGGAGTGCGAGATATAATGATTATATGAATGCAGAAAATAAAAATGAACTGTATGTAGCAATCATAAATAATGTAAAAAGAAAATATGAATATAAGAGAATGGGATTGATTACAATACAGGAATTGACAAAGAAGTTATTGAATCTCATGGACGAAGGTTATAAAGATAAGTATATCGTATTAAATAATACGAATTTTACAGGATTTAAAGGTGAAGCAACAACAGAAATTGCTCCCGAATGTAATATACCAAATACAGTAAATAAAGATGATTTGATTATGGTATGGTGAGGTGAATATGAATAATTTAAGATTAAAGGATTTAAAATCAAATTATAGAGAAATTCAGAATTGCATGAAGGAATTGAAAGAAGGAATCTATAATCAGAATGAAGAAGATATTTACAATTACGTATCAAGGATAAATAATAGATGTATGGATATGTTTGATATTCTTGATTGTATTAGAGAAGACGAAGAATAAGAAAGGCGAATATGAAGTATATAGCAACAGATGAAGCAATAGAAAAAGCAAATGAATATGGATTAACAGAACATGAAGTAATACAGGAATTTAATGCAAGAGTAAAATTGTATAGTGAAGATAAAATAGATGATTTAGTATTTGATTGGAAGGGTAAAGAAATTGTAGTCTTGCCAATAGGAAAGCAAACAGTAATGATGTTTGTATATGGACAGGAAATAAAAGGAAGTTATGAAGATTTGCCTGTATATAAATATAAAAATAATCAATGGATTAAAAAGTGATTGAAAATCAATCACTTTTTTTAATGCAAAAAATGAAATAATGACACAAAAATAAGGAGATTTAATGTTTACTTAATAGAACTTATGTTTCTGATTATTTATCATGGAGATAAGAAATGAAAAAAGATGAATGGACATTATCAAAGGAATTAGGAAGGTTAAGAAAATATGGATTAAAACTAAATGCAGTAAGAATCAAAGAAAATGAAATATACAATATAGTATTTGAAAATTCAAGAAAAATATTAGAGCCATCATGTACAGTTGATGAAGTATTAGGAATAGTAAATGTATCTGAATGGATATTAGATACAATTTATGGACGAAAGGATTCTTCATGAAGAAAAGACAAATGATAGGTATTGGAATAGCGTTATCGCTAATGATGTTAAATATAGGATTTGTCTTAATATCATTACCAATATTTTTGATTGTAGCAATAGATTATCTATTAACAAGAAAAAAGAATATAGAAAAAACAATAGAATATGAAGTACCGATAGAGGAAGAAACAAATATTGATTCAATAAGAGCATTTGCAGAAAAGGCAGAGCAAGAAAAACAAAAATGGATTGAATACAGAAGAAATGTAGATTTAAGACAGTTTAAAGGAAGAAATGATGTAACAAGAAAAGAGGTTGAAGATTATTTATGGTATCACAAAGTTTGGGAAGGTCATCATGAAAAATGGATAATATTAGATGAAATAATGAAAGTATCAAATATTACAGAAGATGATTGCAAAGCAATTTTGTATAACCATTATCATAGACAAACAAGAAACGGAGAAATAGCACAAGGACATTGGATTAGAAATGAAGAAACAAAAAGAATCTTAGATTATGAAAAAAGAAAAGTATTAGAGAAAGAAAAAGAATATGAAGATAAAATGGATGAAATAGAAAAAGATTTAAAAGTAATGTTTCCACAGATATATGAATTAACGAAAAGACCAAAGAAAAAAGATGATGAATATAATTATATTTTCAAGTATGAGGATTGGTTAAAAGAAAGAGGTTATCAATGATTAACACGAAAAGATTGATGAAATTTTCAATGGCAATGTTTACAACAGGACAGATTCTACAAAGTAAATATCCAAAAGTAGATTCTAATATATTTGAAAATTATGAATATAGTCAGCCATTCAGATTGCCAATGCTCTCCCATCCTGCTTTTGGTAATACATTTATTCACAATAAAAATGCAAGTTCAAATAATCAAAATGCAGAAAATCTTGCAAATAGAATTTGCGATAACATAGAAATGATGAATGGGATAGAAATGATTCCTGTATATGCTAAAGCAGGAGCAAATACAATCAAAATTAAATTAAAGCCAATGAATAATGTTAAAAAAGCATTTGGACTTCAAAGAGAAATAAAATATATAACAGGAAATGAAGAAACAAGAATTTACTCAGAAGGGGATAAAATTGTAGTAGAAATTCCAAATAAGGGAGAAACAGTAAGATTTGGGGATTTCATGCATGATGTAGATTACAGAATTGAAACAAAAAAGACAGTAGTTCCAATCGGAGAAGATGTAGAAGGTAAAATAATATATGGTGATATAGCAAAAATGCCACACATGCTTGTAGCAGGTACAACAGGAAGTGGTAAATCAGTATTCTTAAATGGAATTATAACATCATTACTAATGAAAAATACTCCGTATGATATGAAGATGATTCTAATAGACCCGAAGATGGTTGAATTTAGAAGATTTTCTTCATTAAGATATGTAAAGTACGTAACAGATAGTAATGAAGCAATTTCAATCTTAAGTTCATTATGTGCTGAAATGGATAAAAGATATAAAATCATGGCAAATAATGGATGTAGAGATATTGATACATATAATCAGAAATATCCAACAAAAAGAATGCCTAAAATCATATTAGTAGTAGATGAAATGGCAGATATGATGGTCAATAAAAAGTTCGGTAAGCAAGTAGAACAAAATATTATAAGAATAGCTCAGAAAGCTAGAGCATGTGGTATTCACATGATACTTGCAACACAGAAGCCAACAAAAGAAGTTGTAACAGGTCTTATTAAGGCTAATATTCCATGTAGAGTGTGTTTATCTGTAACATCAAGAGTAGACAGTATGATTATATTAGACCAAATTGGAGGTGAAAAGCTACAGGGAAATGGAGATATGCTATATCTTGATGGAGTGAATAATAAAGAACCAAAAAGATTACAGGCAGGATTGATAACAGATAATGAAATCTGTAATGTTGTAACGCCACTTGTACTAGATAATCAGAAAGATGATTTGGATAAACTGAATTGGGAAACAAAAAGTGAAAAGATAAGAAGTTATTATGGGAGATAAAAAATGAATAAGAAAACATCATGTATAACAGATGAACAATTTAATAAAATCGTGAATCTAATTCATGATGGTTCGGGTGATGGAAAAATAAAAAAATCAAAAGAAATAGCTTTGATTTTGACAATAACAGGCAATTCGGCATTAAGAATAGGTGATTGTACAAAATTAAAGCTCAATTCTTTTATAAAGGAAGGAGAAAATTATAAGTATAATATCATAGAAGAAAAAACAGGAAAACGAAGAACATGCATAATACCTAATGAAATATACGAGCTAATAAAAGATTATGCAGAAGAAAAAAATAAAAAGGAAGGAGAACAGATTTTTAATCATTCGATAAGGTCTATACAATATAAATTAAAGAATATAGCAAATTATCTAGGTGATGATTATAAAGATATTTCGACACATTCATTTAGAAAATGTGCAGGAATGAGAATGTATAGATTATCGGGAAATGATATAGAGTTGACAAGAAAGTTTCTAAATCATTCATCAGTATCTACAACACAAAGATATTTAGGAGTGAATGATGATGAAATAAATAAGATATTATCGTCAAGTTATAAAATACCATATAAGGAGAAAATAAATGAAAATAATTAAAATAAAAATAATGCTTATATATGTAATATTTCTAATGCTAATAAATCATATAGATGTGTATGCATCTAGTTATGCAGATGAATGGCTTGCAAAAAAGCAACAGCAACAAGAAGAATATATGAAGGAATTACAGAAAGATGGAAATTTGACAGATGAAGTAAAAGCATCAATAACAAAATCAAATACAAATACAAAAAATAAAACAAAAAAAGAAAATAAAAATTATGTACAAACAGAAAATCATGGATATGTATATGGAGTAGATGAACTTCATATTGTAGGATTGCCAACAGATGAAAGAGGTTATACAAAAGCAGGGAATTATGGAAGGATAGAATGAAATGACAAGAAAAGAAGCATACAAAAAAATTGAAGAGAAATTATCTTGGGGATGGCATCAAGATGGAAAACCAAGAACAGAATCAGACATAGCAATATTGATAGCAATGAAAGCATTAGATAGTATGATATATCTTGAAGAACAAATGGGAGAAAAAGACAAAGATATAGAAATCTAAATAGAATAAATATAAAAAGCCTAGAATTATCTAGGCTTTTTTTTGCAATGCGCACCAAGGGGATACTATGCTGTAGAAATTATAGTTCACCAACAAGTTCGGTCATGACGTATGCGCAAATCTTTGTCCATCCGTCCTTCTCTTCTTCAACCATAACTTTCTGTCCCCTATTCAGACGGAAAAGCACTTCTCCATTCGGTGACTCACGAACATTTATGAGAGTGGAATTTGATTTCAGCCTTTTTGCTACGGGCGCAGGTTTTTCTTCCACAGGAGTTTCTTCCTGTATAGGTTCATCTACCTGCATAGGCTCTGCAACATCTGTTTCATCTGAAACAACAGGTGTATTCATATCTTCCTCTTTCATAGGTGTTGGATTCTCAACAATCTCAGTTTTCTTTCTTCTTCCCATTAAAGTTTCCCTCCATATTTGTTAAAGTATTCCATGCTTAAATTGGCACGTTTTATTTTTACAGCTTCGGATTGAATTTTTGGTCTTTCAAATTTAGTCAGAACAATATCCGATGCTTCTCTTACGGAATTTGAAGATAAAATTCCGTTAAGCACTTTCTTATAGGATGTATTAAGCTCATACCACAGGAAGTCTAATTGCATTTCCAAACTTCCTATTGAGCGATTACCACGGAACTCATACAGGGCTTTTTTTCTTCCCGATGAAGTCCATTGAGCAATACCATATCCATAATTATCGGAAGTAAAATGTCTATAGGTCTGATTGTCTACAGCAGATGTATACTGTTCGTCATTCATTCCTAATTTCTTTTCAGTAGTGTTTTGAAGATTCTTAGGATTAAGTCCACTCTCCGCTCTTAAATTACCCATGAGTCCTGCAACGGCATAAGGGTTAGGTATTTTCTTGATTAAATAATCCCAAATAACCTTCTCATTATCGGAAGATTTTTTCACAGGCTTCTTGTTTTTCAGAGCTTCTAACGTCTTAACACCAACAACCCCATCACATACAAGTCCGTGGTCTTTTTGGTAGAGAAGTACGGCAAGTTTTGTCTGCTTTCCAAATGCCCCATCAATGCTTAATTTAGCTCCGTTAGCGTTAAGCTCATACTGTAGCCACTTTACAGATTCACCCATACTTCCTTCCTTAAGGGGTGATGAAGATAACCTGTATGGGTTTCCTTCTGTTTTAACAACCACGACAACGTGTGCGCCCTCTTTTAGAAGAATGTCGCCCCTCTTTAATTTATCTGATTTAGAAGTATACGAGGGTGTAGTATAAATCTCCACTTCGCCCGTGGATTTAAGTATCTGTCTTAAGGTTCTTGTTGTGGCACAGTTCCCATGAAGTGTAAGTGTACTCTCGGGGATTCCTGCATACATACAAGCTACGGAAACAAGTGCGCTACAATCTGTTTCGCATGGTTCAGTAACTTTTGAAACATTGTAGTTATACTTTCTTGCTTTAACCAACAGGGAATTGCGTTGATTTTGGTCGTAACCAAGAAAATTATTGTCACAAGCCATCTCCATGCAATCGGCAACTTTATTAGCCATTACAGGGTCTTTGAATCTTATCATCACGTTCCACGGCTTATTGTACCATTCACGTATGCAGACCTCTCTCCCTGTTTGGTCGCCCGCTTGACCGCCCTTTGCACTTTTATTTTCATCTGAACTAGCGTGTGCGATTAAAACAGCCATATGTTATTCCCCCTTTTTTCATCTCTGCAATCGGGAATATAACTCATAGCTTTGAACCACCTTCAATAATCTCTTTAAATTTCACATTATCTTCTATGAGTTTCCTCATTTCAACGAGAACTTCATCAACCCATAAACTGAACACGGCAAACGGTAAAATCTTAGATAAGATTGGATAACGGGCAATGAAGTCATTATAAACCTGCACCAATTTCAGTTTGCCAACACCACCACCAAGGTCGGATTCTGCCATAGAAACAGCGTAAAGAAGCCATTTCATTACTGACTTTTTACCTGCGAAAATAAAGTAAACGCAAATAACAGCTATGACAACTAATAAGCTCCAATTATCGCTAATCCATTGCATAAGATTACCTCTCTTTCATAAACAAAAAAGCCGACTACAAAATGTAATCGGCTCAACGGCTCTACAGATATTTTACATTAGTTTACCACCATCGACAACAGTAACAAACTTCTTAGTGTTTTGAAGGTAATATGCCCTCTCTGCTTTCATCATTAAAATATCATTCGGATATAAAATTCTGTTCAAAACAAGGTCGTTATACTTCACATTAACCTTAACCATAACCCTCGGAGTTGCAGATGGGTTATATCGTCCTGTAGGCTTCGTATTTCCAAGTATTTTCTTCCATTGCTTTATTATCTTCTTGTTGTCGTATTCATACTTAAAAGTGCCTTTTAATTGATTTTTGAATATCCTGTCAATGTCGTAAGGTTCATCCATCTCTAACGGGAAGACATAAGCATTTTCTCCATCCTTGATGTTTAATTCAGATAAAACAGGAAGGTCTGTACACAGTACAGGAACGCCACAGGTAAGGCTCTCTATCATTGAATAACAGAAGGATTCACTTGAAGATAATTGTACTAAATAATCAGCCATAGAAATGTAATTAACTACGTCAAGGGTAGGTGGCATACATATCATATTGGGCGGTGTATTATCAAGTTTCACATTAGAGAAGTAAAGCCATACGAAGGGTATCCCCCTGTTGTTCATTTCCCTCGCAAGTTTAAGCATCCTCTTTTGCCCTTTGTCTTTCGTATCAAGTCTTGTGGCAGATACTAAAAGTAGTGGCTTTGTTATTTCGGGCTTAACAAAAAGATTATGAAGGACAATGCTATCCTTTGCTTCTTCCGCAAAACTTTCCTTAGACGCATCTGATACGCATACAATTTTATCTCTATCCTGCGGGATATGCATATCATCTCTAGCACAAGTATGGCACATCTGAATTACTCTTTTTGCCTTTATATTACTCGGAATAGTATCTTTTAGCCTATTAACAATAAGAGTGTCACAGACTACAGTACGTTTCGGGTTATTCTTTACAACCTCAACATGTTCTTCAAGCCTGTACCTCTGCTTATCAGACATATCGCCGTATAGAACAGTAATATCGTAGTCGTTCTTTAGGCTCACACAAAAATTATAAATGAATGACTCTATACCGCCAATTTCAAGAGTCTTGTTTGTCCAAATGGCAACCTGCGTAAACAAGGCTTGCGGTATAAGTGTAAAGTTATTGTAAGGCTCTCCACGCAGTTCCATTCCTGCAACTCTGAAAGGCTTCTTTACATGAGCGTAGTATTCAAGTTCGGGGATATCATTCTGATTTGTTAATATCCAAACCTCGTTTAATTCATCCTCTTTAGCAACTTCGTCAACAAGATACTTCATATCAGCCGTAATATGATTGAAGTAATAAATAATCCTCTTAGTTGGGAGTTCTCCCTTTAAGAATTTTTTCGATTTTGAATCTTCAACGGCTGTCCTGTAGAAATATAGATAGTCTGTTATTACAGCCTTTTTAGTATTCTCACCTATGTAGTAATAAAGTTTCCTCTGAAATTCATCATCTTCCGTGGAAAACTTTTTTTCATTAAATCTAACATCACCTATAAAAGATTTCTTGAATACTCTTGTGCAAGCACTAGGATTGGGTAGACTATCCTCGATACTGTTCAGTTTTTGACTCCATTGTGCGCCACCTGCAAGTGACTTCCACGACATTTCGAGATATTCAAAATGCTCGGTATCTATCTTGTGAAGTATCTGCTTTACATAATCAATCGCTACAAGGTCATCTGCATCAATAAAAGAAATGTACTCTCCACGGGCTTTCTCGATTCCTAAATTTCTAGCGGAAGATACACCGCCATTCTCTTTGCGGATTATTTCAGCCCATTTATGCTTTGTCTTATAGGGAATTTTTGACCCATCATCTACGACAAGAACCTCAACATCATCCGTGATTTGAGGTTCAAGACAATCCAATAATTCATCTGTGTAAGGTTTTAAATTGTAGTAAGGTATAATGATACTTAACTTCATCTATGTTCCCCCATTTTATCAAGCAGTTCCCCATAATGTACATAAAACCAATTCTCAAATGAAGAATAATCTTCAACAGCAATAAAGTTATATGCTATTGCCTTTTTTCTTAAGTAGTATTCCTGCCTTGCATGAAGTAAAACATAATCTACAGCATTTCTTACTTCATCAATACTGTTACAGATTATTATTCCATCTGAATTAAAGAGTTTTCCGATTTTTCTAGCACCATAATAAATCGGTACTGTTCTACAGGCAAAACAGTTACATATCTTTTCTGTCACCCACCAATCATCAATGTGATTTTCTATAACAACAGAAAAAGGATACTTCCCGTATATCTGTTTAGTAGTAGCCATCTCACCACCATCAAACGTTCCGTAAGTATCTATCTTCCCTTTAAGCTCAAATGCAAGTTGTTTTCTCTGAATCCTTACAGGGGCTTGTTCTTTCCAACTAGCCACCATAGAAATCGGGCGTGTGAAATCCTTTGGCTCGTCACTCCAATCATATACACCACCCCAAATAATCATCTTTGCATTAGGCAGTTTGTTCAGAAGAATAGAGTCATGGGTAAAAACATATTTAAACCTGCCATAATTATGCTCAACAAACTCATAGACTTTAGGTTGAAGTGGTCTAGGTTCTATGAGAAGTGCTATGCTTTTCTCCCAATTTTCGGGTTTCTCACTCATTACAAAGCTGTCGTTATAGCAATCAATATAATCTTTTCCCTCAACAGGCTCATGATGTGGAAAATGATGATAAGGACTATGAAGTTTTATTCGCATATCTTCCCCCTACTTTTATAGCTTTCAATACTAATACTTCTTCTACAATAAGGACAGGTGAGATACATCCCGTCCCAACATCTTAAAAGACTCTTCTCTGTAACTTCTATTGTTCTATTACAGGCGAAACAAGAAAATTTCATCCCTAGTTTTATTTCCATGTTAGTGTTTCTCCGCTACAAGTTGTATTCCCGTAAGTTCTTCAAATTCTTTAGCGCAATCATCAACTGTGTAACCCATATCATTATACTGATTCATTAAAGAAGTCATCTTATCAAAAAACGCTTCTATCTGCCCGTGTTCACCATCATTGCTCCAATGATATTTTTTAAAAAGTGTCAGCCCTGCCATAGCATACAGCCAAACCATATCTTCTTCTGCCTTATCAGCAAGTTTTTTATTGGCTCTCTCTGTTGCCTTTTTATCAGCATGACGGGTGATATTCTGCGTTTTATTTAGGGCTTTTTCAACCCTTCTACGGGTGCTTCGGTTACCCGATGCACTCACCATAGCTGTGACTTCATTAACCGCATTTACATCCCTTAAATCATCTAAAAATGACCTCTGATTTAATACGTTTAGGCTTTGGTAGTTCCCCATTCTTTATCTTCCTTCCTGTCTGTTTCTTATCCCACTTTTTGATTTGTCCAAAAGCTATTGCTGATATGTTACTCATTTCTGCTCTCCTGTTTCAGATAAGATAAGGGTCAATCAAGACCCCTATCTTCCATCCATGTTACATAGTCCATTCTGTAGTCATCGTCCGTATACTTATCCATCTCGATTTCATCATCTGCTTCTTCAAACAGATAATTCTTAAGACAGATATCATTACCATACCTACAGAATTTCTTTTCATGATATTTTAAATACCATCCATTCAGTTCTCGTCCGCACCATGCGCATACTTCCATCTTCAATCCTCAATCAGTACATACTTCGCAAAATTACACCTATGCCCGTACCTGTCGATACAAGTACCATCTGTCGTCTTGATGTTGTAGCCTTTCTTTCTAAGCTCAAATATGATAGCGGATAATCTAGTCGCTCCATAAAGCTGAAAGGCTTCAAGTGAAGTAATATGTCCCTTCACCTTTAAGTGCTTAAGTACCTCACTTGATTTTGTTGTCTTTGTTTTTGCTGTTCTGTCTTTGATAAATGCTTTCATAATCTCCCCTACTCCTTTTCTACAAAATCTTTACAAATATCCTCTAATGGGTCTACGTCACAATGAAACAGTTGACTCTTAGGATTCATGCAACGGAAATCATCGAAGGGTATCATCTCTAAACGTTTGCAATCACAGCAGTTCTTCCTGCACTTGTTGATTTTCTTAGTTGTCAGCTCTGCACGTAGCGTTTGAAGTAACTTCTTTATCATCTGCCAAATACTCCCTTAATGCGTCTGCATCTTCTTTTTCTATCCTAAATTGAGGTTCTATGTCCCAAGACCAATTCTTAAGATTACCCAATAAGGCTCTCACTCTCTCTGTTGTTGTCATGTTCCTTCTCCTTTCTTTTCCTGTACCACTCTTTGTAGTAATCCTTATGTTTCCTACGCCATTCCCGACTCTTTTCTTTTATTTCATCTTTTTTAAGCTGATATCGGGCTTTACTTCTTGCCTTACATCTTTCCTTATTCTTTGCGTACCATTCATCCCAATAAGGTATCTCACGCTCTTTTTTAGGTCTGCCACGCTTATGATTTACGACTATCTCACGGCTTTTTCCCTTCTTTTCCTTTACAGGATTAGGTGAAGTATCTCTGAAAAGCTCCTTTTCATCTTTTAAATCGTACTTACAGCGTTTAAGCGGACAATTTAAACAATCCTTGCTACATTTCGCCATCCCACACCTTCTTTGCACAATCTCCTGCATCTAACATCACTCTGTAAAGAGATGAACAAAACTCTCGCATAGCGGGATGGAAAGAATTTTTATACTTGTCGTAGAAAGCATTACAGGATTCAAAATACTTATTCCAAACATCATCCTGCGACAAATCTGCTTCTCTTAATGTAGCCACAATACCCCACGCTTCTAAGTAAGGTTCATATAGTTTTTCTTTGAATTTACCTAGCTGTTCTTTATTCATTATTCATCTCCCACGGAATATCCATTCCTTCGGCTGAATCAAAGCCATCATCAAGTTCTTTAGTCCATCCGTACTCTCTGTTAGGGTCATCATGCTCTCCGTATATCCTTTTGGATTTAGGCTCGAAATCAAGTACCCATCCTTCGGGATTAGTAACACCAAACACCCTGTTTTTCAGAAGTTTAAGTATCCTCTGCTCGGGAAGAATCTCTCCCTGCTCAATTTCCTTCTTACTACCCATATCGTAGCTAAGTGTTGTTGAAGCTAAATTAGTGATATCAGAAGAACCACTTACCTCGTCACTTTCATCAATTCCATAAGCCATGTTCTTACGCTTATGAGCTACCAACAGGATAAGCACGTTATACTTCATAGCTATCCGCACAAGAGCTTTTACGAACTTACTCTGTCGCTCGTATTTGTCGTTCTCCTTGCTGATATCCAAATCAAGAGCGGTCATGAGGTTGTCAATTAAAATAACTCTCACTCCGTATCGGGATATTACTTCTTCGACAAGTTCTATAAGTCCTTTGGTTTCATCCTCTACAGCAGATGAATCATAGATGTAGATGTAATCCCTGTACCACTCCTTAATTAAGCTCTTATTAGCATCGGATATCTTATATCCTTCTGAGCCATACCTTGTTGTGTATGTCTGAATGTGATTCTTTCCTGCAAGCTGATAATCAAGCCATGCCTTGAACATGTGGTTTGCAAGTTCTCCCGAATAAGCAAAGCACTTATATTTCTGTTCCAAAGCATTTGCAAGTATCTGACTTGCGAAACTACTTTTACCACGTCCTGCACGTCCTGTAATTATCGTCACTCCACCGAAAAACAGACCGCCATATAACATAGCGTCCAAATCATTGATTCCCGATTTCATCTTTTCGATATCGTAGATATTTACGTCCTGCACATCTGCTAGTTCTATGACCTGCTCTACAGGAACGTCTACAGCGTTCTCCACGCAAGTTCTTACATGAGCTTCGCCATATTTTTGAAGAATCGCATTAGCATCCTTGCAATCCTTATAATCTTCTTCTCTTACATGCTTAATCCTTAGTCTTGAAAAGCGTTGTTTCAGTTCATCTAAGAGGGTTATGTGACCCTTCTCGTAATCACCGAAAACAATAAGCGTATCAAACTGATTGACCCAATCCCAACAGTAAGAAATCCAAGTAAAGCCCTTTGCTCCATTCGGAACAGATACAGCATTCTCAATTCCTGCCTGTGCTACAGCTAGGCTATCGCAATTACCGCTCACGCTTATACGATTGTTTTGACGTACTAAAATCATGCCTGTGTCAACAGTAACGCAATAAACACGTTGGTCTACATCTACAACCTCTTTATGAATTTCAAATTGCTGTGTGCCGACATATTTCTTTCCAAATAAGATAGAAACTTTATAGCAAAAACTTTTTTTAAATTTGCCATTACCGCCATTTTGTTTAGACATAATAGTGGACATATATCCACATGATGTTGCTATTAACTGCATAACATCAGCGTTATGTTTAATAATTGACGTATATTCAAATTGATTTCTGCCATTAACCCTATTGCCATCCCATTCAACCATTTCAGATAAAATAAATTCCTTTTGTTCTATGGTTGTTTCAGTAGCAAACCAATATGGAAGATATTTGGATTCAAGCCACTCGGGACAATGAAAACAGATTGAGCGATATCCCCTAGAATCTTCATTATCCGTGTATTCAATATGTAAGCTATTTAGAATTGCACGTAATCTATTGATTTTTCTTTCGTTTGGCATTGCTATTCTCACGAAACGAGGTGTTTTAGATTTCTTCCGTCCCGTATTTTTTCTAAAATCAATAGTTCCATCAGCAGAAATAGCTATATACAAAGCAAACATATCGTTTGTCCAATCGCTATGTTTTAAGCTATCAATAGTGCAAACCGTAGGTATCTTATAGGCAGATGATATTTTGTCTATGGCTTTCCGTTTTAAAACATTCCCTTTTCTATCAATAAAAACAAGATTGTGGTCATCTGTCGTATAGCTTTCATAATTTCCACCAATTTCAACATGCACCATTTTCCCTGTATGTCTTTTCACAATGAATTGTTTTGGACGTACAAATGAACCATTCATGCCTTCATCAATTTGAAGAACATCTTGACCGCCATAATCTTCAAAACGAACCCACCCTTCGGGAGTCAGTATTTCTGCTTTACCATCAAAACATTGCCCTTCTGTAATCACAAGAGTTTTGTTTTCAAGATTACATTGTTTCATCCCGAATAAGATAGGCTTGCTATCTGCTTCGCACCACTCTTTATTAGCATCCTTAGACTTATCAAAATCCGTCTTACGATACTTGATAAACTCTAGCTTTCCATCCCCGTTATAGAATGGAAAAACCAAAATATTATCTTTTCCTGTCTGTGTGGTTATCTCATACTTCCTTGCAATCTCCGCACTAATTCCCCTCGATTCTAAGTAAGCAATCGCAGGTTCTTTAGGTTCTATCGCTTTTTCGGGTGTCTTAAAAGTTCTAAACTTTCTCTTTGGTCTATAGTATTCATCAGTTATATTTCCAAGCGAAAAATCAAAATCTTTCGCTAATGTAAGCATGTTTCCTTGGTATCCGCATGTTTCCCTAAGACACTTAAATTGTCCCGTCTTAAGGCTTATAGCGAATGTCTTTTTATCATTGGTAGCCCTGTTACACATAGGGCATTTCTGAAAGTGTAATTTCCCGTTCCTCTCATACGTCTTTATTCCCATGTGACGGGCAAAATCGTATGCATCTTCGGGTTTAAATTCATACATTCCCATGATTAGTCCTCAAACTGTCTAGTCCATTCATCACTTGGCGTATCATCATCTTCCTTCGGCGGTAATGCGTTCATGGGCTTCTTTAATTTGGGTGATTTAATACCCCAACTGCGCAGTACAAGGTTGTAATCCTTATACGTCCTACCCGACATTTGACAATACTTATCTACGTTGTCTATTCCGTCTTTTACAGCATCCTCTCCATAGTCACTACAAAGACGTTCATACTCTGTATCTGTCAAACGCACATGAGAATACTCGCCAAAGATATGTTTTGTTTCCTTCTTCTTTTTCTTTTCTTCTTCTGCTTTTTTCTCTGCTTCTGTATCTATCTCTGTATATGTGTTACTGTTTGTTACATCATCGTTACTTGGTTCTTCAAGTACAGGTTGCGGTTCTTCGATGGGGCTTTCGGGTTCATTATTCATCCCGATTTCAGCTACCTGTTGTCCGTTACCAAGTTCTATCTGTTTCATTTTGGCTCTATGCTTACGAACCCTCTGTGCAGATTCACTTTCAGATAGAATTAACGAATCCATCTGTGTAAGATACATCTCGTCATCATCTTTCATCTGAACTAAGCCCATCTTTTCAAGATACATAAGAGTAATTCTTACGTTCTCTGCATCTTCGTCTATTTCAAGGGCAAGTTCCTCATGAAAAGTTTCTTCAACGCCATCAAAATACAACCTTCCATCACTTTTAAGGCTCAATAACATGAGCTTCAAATAGATAACAGTATAGGTATCTCCACCTGCTATCTTCCTTAATTTCTTAACTTCTTTATCTTGAAAAAATTCTTCTTTAAGTTTCAACCAATAGTACCTCTTGACCTGTTTTTGTTGCCCCATCAGCGTTTCCCCCTCTGTTTAATCGTAGTTGTCATTTAGTGGTATTCCCCCATTCGACATTGTTTGGTAGTCCTTCAACGCCCCTGTTGGTGTTGGGTGTCCTGTCGTACACCATGTTCCACAGGTACATTGGCATGAATAATTAGCTCCCCCGTGATAATTATTCTTCGTTATTAAAACAGGCTTATCTTTGCAACACCCATTTTCTGTATATACAATCCCTATTACTTTATAGACAGGACTTACATTATCTGAATTAAAAGTAAACTCATGACTCATTCCACATCCTCACTAATCGTAAGTTCAGTTCCAATGTTTCCATCAGAAGCGTATTTCTTAATGATGGTTAGTTTTGTGATAAGACAATCGTCCCTGTAAGCCACACCATTTATAGCATCGGTTACAGCCTTGGTGAGATTATCAGCATCACCATTATGTACAGTACATTTGATTATTCCTGCCACCATCAGCTCACGCTTTTTCTTTGATGTAGATTGCGGTATCGGCATATTAAAGACCAAACGCACCTTAATGGCTGTATCATAAAAATCATCCGTTTGACTTTGGTAGTATTCCCGTATCTTTTTCTCATAATCCAAAGTAGCCTTTGGTGTATAAGCATGACCCGTTCTTGTAAATCTAGGTCTGCCTTTAGGTACAGGCTCAAACGGAAAGAATATCTCTGTCTGTTTCATCCCTAAATCCCCCTAGCTTGTCAATTACAGTAGCAAATCTCTTAGTATCCAAAATCGCTTTCTTGTAGCGCATTCTTAAATTATCTAAGATAACAGCCCTTGCATTTTCCTTACTGTCAGAAAATGAGTAGACCTGCCAATTCACGAATTTGTCTATGTTCTCGCCATGAATATCATGGCTGATTCCGTTCTTACCCCTGTACACGTAATGTACTTTGTTTGGAAGATATTTAGATGGATGAACCGTATGGTAAGTTTCGATTACAGTTTTAGTAATCTCTCCTGTTTCTTCATCCAAGTAAAATCTGTATAAAGGATTCATGAACACCTCCAATCTCCTGCTACGACTTGCTGATATCAAGCCATAGCAAGGAAGACAATGGCTTTCACAATAAGTCTGACCTCGTGATAAATTCCTCTTATTTTGAGCCAATTAGGAGTAGTTTCTTTTAGGGATTTCCCACGGTGTCACAACCGTTTCCAAAGAACACCTCTGTCACATCTACAGGGTGTAAATTAGATTTGTATAATACGCTGTCCTTATCTATCTCATGCCACTTATCACACCGAAATTCCTTGCAGATAAGCGGTCTTACGGGATAGATAAGGCACTTGTGATTTGGTTTTGTGTCATCAAGAAACGGACAGGTCGCATCAAAAAGTGGGTCTTTATGCACGAAAATAGCGTGTTTCTGCTGTTTTATCCCATGCCTTTTGATATACTCTCGGATGGTATTGATTTCCTTTTGATTCATGGCAAGATAGCGTGAACAACATGAACCGCATTCACTACATTTTCCGTCCTTAGTGAAGTTATATAGTCCACTTGAAAAGTCGTTTATCATATCCTGTACATCCCCAATGCTTAGACTACTCATTTGCCACCTCTTAAGAATTTGAAAATGTCATCTTCATCAAAGCCATCTGAGTCATCCGAGTCATCCGAATCATCCGACTCGTCATCATCATCAATCGCTTCTTCAAAGATTTTCTTTAAATCTTCTTCTGTCCCACGGACAACCTTAAACCCTACATCTTCTAAAACAATACTCGCTATAGCCATAACGCCCATTGGTTCTATTACTTTATCTGCAATAAGAGATTTAAGGATACCTACAGTTTCCGTAAGTAACTGTGCAGAAGTTCCTTTGATTTCAATTACGCCTTTATCACACCTAATCATTCCATTTCCCATTTACAGGAAATTCTTCCCGTACCTTTCTATCCAATCTTCAATAGTTTTGTTATAATGTTCTAACCACACACGCTCTGCTAGTTGTTTTAACTCTAATTGATGCTCCTGCTGTTGGTGTAATCGCATGTGGTGTCTATGGCAAAGCTGAATGGTTAAACCATCATCATCGGCAAATTGTTTTTTATTCCCGAATAACATGTGGTGGGTATCAGTTCCTTCGATATATCTACCAACCTGCTTACAAAGATAACAATACTCGTCATTGTTCGGGATTATGCTCTTGTTTAGTTCCCTCTGCCCCATTGTTTTTCTTTTCCTCTTTTTCAGCCTGTAATCGCAACATATCCATAAGCCTTTTTTCCTCAAAGGTTTCCACTTCGCTCATTGGGATACCCGAGCCTAGACACTCATTTCTTGTACCATCTATAAGTTCCAAGTATTCCTTGATGTTGTAGCGACTTGTTCCCTCTAATTGAAGAAAAGCTCTTACAACTATTCCCCTGCCTTTATCGTTTTGCACTTTTCCACCATAATTTAGTGGATAATAATGGCTTTCAGAATATTTGTAGTTGTCGTTATCGGGAAGATAAACCACTATAGGCTTACCTTCCTTGTCGTAAAGAAATTTTTGGTTTCCGTAATGTCTTATAAGCTCGTTTTTCTTCTCATTAAAGGTTTGCTGTTCACCTCTTGCCAAAAGCCCAACAAGCCTGTGGAAATATTTTCTCTGTTGGTTTGTATGGGCTTCTTTATGGGTAGATAAATCCCATAAAGCACTTTTATCTACCCCATCACCCATCAGAAAAGATACGATTTGTAACGCATTTCCTGTAAACTCAGCCATTTACCTGCTCCTTAGTAGGGCGTTTCAGAAGTCCGATAAGAATAGCTACGCACTTCTTAGAATTGAGCTTGCTTAAATCATCTGTTTTAGCATACTTAACAACATCATCATGCGCTCCTGTACGCTGAATCTGCTCCATCAAGAAGTCATACTGCGCCCTTGACATAACATCATCCTCGGTAGGAAGAAGTCTAGGGTCTACAGAATTTATCATTTCAGTATTTTTCTGTTCGTCTGTCTTTTGAGCATCCTGCTCATTCTTTATCTGCTCCTGTCTTTGAGCTTTTTGCTTATCTTGGGCTTCTTTATCAGCCTGTTTCTTAGCCTGTTCAGCCTTTTTTCTTTCTTCATCAGATACTTCGCTCGTGTCCTCGTCTACAGTATCATCAATGCAGAAAAGTCCATTTAGCGCATACTTCCTAGCATAAGTGGAAGATGCTCCTGTAATTTGGCTATCTGCCATGCCCTTCATAGCCAAAGGTTCTCTTGCAAATGCCGTGTTTTCAACGGCTTCTCCGCTTTCAATGTCAACAAACTTAGCCGTGGTCTTTACATAGATTCTCTCTGCTATCTGAACCACATCATCGGTCATAAATAATGTGGCTTTAACCTCAACAAGTAAAGGTTTCACACCGTCCAAAATATCTTCGCAAGAACGATAGTTGTATCCCCCAAACTTATTGAACTTCGATTTGGGGGCGTTTAGCTTCTTTTGTACAACCAATAACTTTTCATACACGTTCATACTTTTTATTCCTCCCTAAATGTTATTCCGCTTAAATTAAGCAAGTTTCTAACTTCCTCTGCATCTGCTTCGCTTACAATGAAGTGGTGCATACGGATAGTCTTAGCAAGGTCATCCAACTGCTGTAATGGTGCAGACTTAGGAGTTTCTTCAACTACTTCCGTTTGAGGTTCGGGACTTGCTACTTCTTTTGCCTGTTCAGCAATTTTCTGCTTATCTGCAAGGTACTGCGAATTTCTCTTGATAGCACTTGCAAGGTCATTCCCGTTAGCTTTATAGGTAGCAATTACTTCATCCTCAATTTCAGACGAAAGACTCTTAATTACATCTAAGTCGGACTTAACCTTTGTTATCTTGGCTGAAATATCAAAAATAATGTCGTTGTCCGAGTAAGACTTGTTATCCCACTTTTCGTTATAGTTTGCTTCAAGCGGAAGATAATCGATATACTCACCAACCTGCTCTGTATACAGTTTTCCAATGCGCTCACGTTTATGTTTGATTCTGTCAGCTTCAAACAAATCAAGTTGGTCTGTAATATTTTTGATTGCATCATCAAAAATACCTGTTAATTCCTTACAGGAAGATTCAAAATCTGTAAGTGGCTTAGAGTATTCCTTCTTGATTTCTTTTCTCCGAGTTTCGATTTCCGTTCTTTGTTTGCGAAGATAAGCCAAATCCTCTTTTGCGAATTTTATTTCATCTTCACTAACAGTAAGATTTTTGTACGGCTCTAACTCTTTTTTGAGCATTTCTTTCAGTTCGTCAAAATTGGTACTAATGACTCCCGATTGTTGTGTTACTTGGATTTCAAGATTTTCCATGCGTTCTCCCTTTACTTGTAATAAATATTTCCTTCAACTTCTTTGATGAACGTTAGATTCTTCTTATGCCATGATTCATCTGAATTAGCATTGGATTCCCAATACAAAGCTCCTTCGGTGTCATTCCAACCACTCTCGATACAAGCCAAAGCCAAATGAGTTTCGACGTTGATATCTGCACTCTTGTACTTTCCGCTTGAAATAACCTCAAATTGGTTATCCATTGTAAGAACGCCTAACAGAGAATCAGACCATCCTGCATCTAATCGGTTTAAAATAGTTCTCATAGCCCACATTTGACCGATTAAAGAAGCTCCACCCTCACATCTGCCAACCTGCATCAACAGCCATGCATCTGATTGAGATAATTCAACAATAGAATCATCCTTTTTTCTGATATCCTGTTTACAGGAATAAAGAAGTGAAAGTTGTTCATCTGTCAAATATTCAATTTTCTTAGTATCAATAATTGTTACTTCTTCATGTTCTCCCTCGTCTGTTTGAGATACGGACAAACATCCTGCTATCAGAAGCAGACACATCAATAGTCCGATAAACCTTTTCATTTCCCCTCTTATTCCGTCTGTTTTAGTTCTCCATCAGCAAATATCGAATCGTAGTAAATCAAAATTTTTTCATTTTTAGAGCTTCTAGCAAGAGTCTTGTAAGTGCCTTTTTGGACACGATTTCTTATCGTGTGTACGCTAAGACCTGTTAATTCATGTAATTCAGCTACGGTTACAAATTTCTTCATAGTCTTCCTCAATGTTCATCCAAATCTGATAAATCATCTTTAACAGGAAATGAATTAAACATATCCCTTATTATTTTTCTACATTTCTTTTTATCTCCTTGGTTATATCCATACCTTTCATCGAACGTATTATGTTCTATCATTGCTTCATATTCTTTTGTCTTTTCAGTAGCATTTGCTATAACGCCCAATCTGTAAACATCATATTGTTCGCCATATTTGTCATAATCTTCTTGCATAAGTTTAGAAGAATGCTTTCCATTCCTTAACAAGTAAAGATGATTAACATATCTTTCTTCTATTCCCCTAGAAGTGCTACCAATGTAGATACGTTTTGTTACCTTATGTTTAATTGCATATATTTCTTTTGGATAGCCCATTTTACTCTCCATAGTTTATGTTTGGTAAACTCAATCTGTAAAAAAATATTCGCCGTAATCCTTAAGCTCTAAATCCAAAGCGTTAGCCCACTTTGAAATATCATTCTTTGTAAGACCAAGATTCCCACTTAATTTCCGTGAAACGACAGTATCATACTCTCCGATAGCATCAGCAAATTCCTTGTAATTGCGATACTTCTCAATAATACGTCCTCTTAGCTTTGGATATAGGAATTTTTCTTCTGAGATAGTAGCCATATTCGCTCCCTTCTTGTGAGATTTCAACTGTTACATGGACAAGTTTATCAAACATAAACTTCCTTGTCAATCTGATTTTTTTATCAACTATAAACTCATGTTTATATCACTTTAACATTTTGTTAAAGTGGTGTATAATGTAACTAGAGGTAGACTATATGAACAAAAGGCAGATAAACTATGACAATGACAGGGATATAACAGCGCAAAGGCTGAAAGAAGCTATGGATGACGCAGATATAACTTCTACGGAACTAGCAAATAAGTCAAAAGTAAGTAAGTCATCCATATCACAATACTTACATGGACTTCAATCTCCATCTAATCTTTCATCCTCTGCAATGGCTAAAGTGTTAGATGTAAACCCTGTTTGGCTTATGGGCTTTGATGTTCCAAAGGAAAGAATAGCTTTCACATCAGATAGTTTCAAAAGGCTTTCTACTTACGCTTGTTTAATCTCACAGATATATGAAGGATTACCAACCGCAGGAAAGAAGGAACTGAAAAGTTATGCAGAATATTTGCAGGGAAAATATTCTCGGGAAAATGAAGAAGGATAAAATATGAGAGGAAGTATAACACGGAAGAAAACCAATGACCTTTATTATCCTGTTATTTATCTAGGCGCAGACCCACTTACAGGAAAGAAAAAGTATAAGTGGGGACACGGACATAAAGTCAAAAAAGACGCTGAATCTGAACTTAGAATGCTTTTAAACGCTTATGATAAGCAGGATGATACTGTCCTATTTATTGGACACCAAGAACATGCCACTTTTTCCGAGGTTTTTAATAAATGGAAGGAAATAGTGCGCAACGAAGGGCTTTATGAGAGTGGTACATCCTACGATACCTGTATAGGAAATATCCAAAAGCATATCTTATCTCAATTAGGAGAAGCTAGGATAGATAAGATAGAGCTAAAACATATCCGACAAGTCTTTTCTGCTATGGAAAAGAGTGATGGCACTCCGCTTTCTAACGCCACGAAAAAGAAAATATTAGGTACTCTAAGGCATATTTTTGAATATGGAATAGAATCGGGTTGGTGTAATTCAAATCCCTGTGAGGGAATGAAAATCAAAACACCCGATACACCGCCAAAAACAATATGGACTCCCGAAGAAATCACCTACTTTTTAGATTGGGTGAAAGTACATCGGGAGTATCATTATTATTTGGCATTTCTTATTTTAGCTACAACAGCAGGACGAAGGGGAGAGATTACAGCGATAAGATATCAAGACCTCATGGACGAAGGACTTTTTATCACTAGGTCAGCTAAAACAAACGGAGAAGTAAAGGATACTAAAACAGGCTCTAGCGGAAGAAGGGTTGTAATGCTCTTTGAAGAAGTCCAACAGGCTATTGAATATCAACGAAAACGCCAAATGCAAGCCATTGAAACCTACGGAAACAAATCGGGCATACAGGACAGCGTAAAGCCGTGGGACAGGATTCTCACAGACAAGTATAATAATCCTGTAAGACCGCAGTACCTATCAAGAGAGTTTAAGCGTTGTATCAGCTTAATTAACGAAGAAGGACAATATTACCTACCACCGATGCCGATGAAGAATCTAAGACATTCCTTTGCTACCGTAGGATTACAGAACGGAGTAAATGTACCCGATATGCAACATCAGCTAGGGCATTCAAGGGCATCTACCACACAGAACTCTTACAATCAATACGCTGAAACAATGCAGAAAGCAAATCGTGATAAAATGGAACGGCTTTATTTCGGCAAGAGGGAAGTCCCTAAAGACAAAGAAGTGGGAAGTGGGAAGTAACAACCGTATAACGAACAAAAAAGTGAACGAGAAATTTCCCGTTCACTTTTATTTTAGAAAGGAGGGGCGGTACTTGCTACGAATACCGCCCTTTGCATGATAAAAAACATGAACCTGTTGGTTTTTAGAAAGGAGGGCAGATATCTCAAATCTGCCCGAACGGATATGAGGTGTCCCCAAAATCTATTCTAAAGATATTGTAGCATAAAAACAGACTAGAAAAAAGACAAGAAATGCAAAATTTTAGGTTAAATAACATCAAGAAAAACAAAAGGCTCAACCCTGCGAATCCGCTTGGTTAAGCCTTTATTTTTAATATGACTCCGACGAGAATCGAACTCGTGTTACCGCCGTGAAAGGGCGATAAATCGTGTGTCAACGTGTTTCAGTTTATATCAATTTGTTAGATGTGTCAAGGGTTTTCTTTGATTTTATTTATTATTTGTTTCAACCTGTTACACATCAAAATAACAAATTGGAATAGAAAAAAGATTAGAAATCCGACAAATCAATTCCTTCCAAACCTGCTCTGTCTACAAGAACATCAAGATAGGTTTCCATTCCCTCTATCTGTTCGTCGTAAATCTCTCTTGAACAGGTGGGCGTGAAATCCAATTCGTCATTGTCCCACTTATCCAACATCACCTTAAGTTTCTCATATCTGATTTTAAGCTGTAGGTATTCAGCCTTAAATCTATCCTTGTAGTCATCACTCAACATCAAATCAACAGTATCTCTCAGTTCCATAAAACACCTCCTTAGTTTAATTCATTTTTTTAATGCCACTTTTTCAACCATTTTTTCTGTTTGAATTACACTTTTTCAAGCCAAAAAGTTTAATTCATCCATTTTCAGTTCCATTTTTTAAACAATATGGACTCCATATTTCTCCGCACACTCATGTTCAATAACACATCCACGGGCATCTTCCCATCCGTCACAGAAGAAAGCGTAGTCTGCACGAGATAACATCTCAATAGACTTTCCTAAAAACCACAGAGGTTTTGCATCATGAGGTGCATTCTCAAAGAAAGAATCAAGTACCTTTATATCATCCCCAAGATACTTCTTACAAAGCCTAATAGCCCTATCTCTTTCTTCCTTGATTTCTTCGTCTGTCTTATCCTTCATTGGCTGACTAATAAAAAGAAATTTACTCATTTACTACCTCCTGTTCTTCTACGGGAGTATGCTGTACAACATACTCAGCTACAGCAGAACGCCATCTCTCAGATACATCCTCTACAGCCCAAGGCTTGTTAGTCTTAGCGTTGATTGTTCCTGCAAGAATCAAATCTCCGTAATATGGGATGATATTAGGGTCTTCCCAATAGGTATCATCTGTTGCGTTGCAGACACCGTTCTCACAGATAATCTTAGTCATAACCCATCCGATAGTTTCACCAAGTACACTTTGTCCCATGTACTGATATTGTGCTTTCTTGGCTTCGTCATAGCTGTTAAAAGCAGGTGGTTGGGGTCTGTCCTCTGCACAGGCTACTTTATTATAAGCAACCTTAAATAAGTAGTATCTCATTTTTATTTCCTCCTTTTTAATATTCTATATATTTCCAATTTTTTACTAAAACGATTCAGCAAGTAGAACTCACTCTGTATGACTAACTTGTATAGAGTTGTGAAATTCAATACCGTTCTACTAAGGCTGTAAAATTTAATCTTAAAGTGCGTTGTGTATTAGCAGTAAAATTTTGGGTGCTTCTAAATCTTAGTTTTAAACTTCCGTTGTTGCCACTATAATTTCCAATTACCATTGGAGTCATATTTGTATAATCAAAATATCCCTGTACATCTTGCCAATTAAAGTTATTAGTTTGATACAAACCTCTTAAATCATTAAAAGAAATAAAATCATCAGACGTAGAAACAGTTATTGCAGAAGTTGGTTTAATACTGATTTCCATTTTGAAAAATAATTGATTTCCATTTAGATTACCATATATATATTTGCGTACTATACAACTATCTATACTGCTAAGTATAGTAACATCCGATGCATGGAACTCAATACAATTTCTATCAATACCCACAAGCTGATACCTTGTACCATCATAGATAAATGTTGCTAAATCTCCTGCCTTGATTACATTGGCGGTTATATTAGCACCTCTGTACCATATATTCTTTGCACCTCTACTATTAATATTCAATGTTGCATTGGCAGGTACATTGTGAGAGAATTTTACAGATACATAACCACCATTTCTTAATGTATATGAAGCAAGGGTTACTACTTTAGCTGTAGTAGCTTCTGCTGTAGCGCAAGTACCATAACCAAACCCTAATACTCTTGGGTCAACATCATTGTTATCATTTCCATGACTATCCCATACCCAATATGTTCCATCATAAATATAAAAATTGTATCGATTTGCGACTCCGTAAGGGGTTATATATGTTCCTGTATTTCCTGCACCACTATGATTTGTATTAAACCATATATTTTTTGCTCCTGTATCATTGACATTTAATGTTACAGGGTTAGCAGTAGAGCTTGAATAGGTATTGGTATTTGAAAATTTTATAGCTACTCTTACACCCTTACGTAAGACGAAATAACCATCTACATAAGCTACTTTATCTTTTGTTCCACCTGCGGTAGTACAAGTTCCTACATAACAGTTTCCTTTATGGATATCCTCACATGGTTCATAATCTGCGGTGGTAAATGCAGGTCTGAGCATTGGTTTAAAGACAAGGTTTGATACTGTCTGACCGCTATTTATGTTAATATATAAATGTTCGTTATTTACACTTTCATGGTCGGTAGTTAAAGTAAAACTTACACCACTTCCATAATCAAATTCATTTTTATTATTTAGATTTAAACAAATAAAATATTTAGAATAACTACCACCACTAGGGCATCCACTCAAAACATAAGAACCTTTTCCTAACCAATAGTATGAATAGCCAACACCTGCCAATATACAATTAGCATCAGCAGTTGCAGTACCATTGGCAGTTATCTCCCCTGTAGACGGGTTAAATGTAAAGGTAATTCCATTAGTTGTATATGTATTAGAAGTATAACTCCATGATGGTAATATACTCTTTCCTATTTTTGATATAGATGAACCTAAATCATCATAATCTGCAATAAGAACATCTCCACGCCATGCGGAATTTTTGTAGTAGTTCCATACAAGTGCATCATGCAAAAGATTATATTTTATTTGCGCTTTATTAACGCCATAGCCCCAAGTAATTGTTAGATTTCCACTTGTATCGGCTACATAACCTTGAGCCCCTATTATAGGAGTGTGCTCGTGTCCTAAAACCCTATAATAAGTTCCATCATAGATAAACGTATATGTCCCGTATGATATTTCTTTACCAACAGAAACAGTTTCATCATTCCAATACTTTACAGACTTTGCACCTGTATTGCTAATATTCAAAGTACAATCAGTAGTAACTCTTGTTGTAACTCGTAACGCTACAATAACCCCTGCTCTTAATTGGAATCCGCTTATTGTAGCTGTAATAGCAGAACCCGATACTGTGGCTACAGCATAACCATTACCTACTCCCGCAGGGGATATATCTTCAAGGTTAGCCATTACCCTTTCGCCCGACCATTTAGTGCCGTCATACCAAGATTGTCTTACACGATTTCCGTCTTTTCCAAATTGGAATATTGCTCTTGCGCCATTTTCTGTACGAGAATCAAAAGAAATTCCATTAACGCTATTGTATGTTTTGGGATACGCCCAAACAATAGTTGTCCATTCACTCCAAGAAGTACCACTATTTGTAGTATATCTTTTGTAAATACTCCCTGTATAAGTTAAATAAAATTGTTCTTTATACTCATCTACATTAGCATCCGAAACCACACCTTTAACAACAATTAGTTTTCCTGCTATACCTTGCGGAATATTAGTAACAGTTATAGCTGTGGCATCGGGCGCAATACGATATACACCTTCCCTTGTATATGTATTAAGGTCAGAGTTAGCAGGAATATCCGTTCCTAATTCATAAGTATGAGATTTTGCTATGTTTCTCCATTCATTAAAAACATAGTTATCATCCATACCCCTAATATAAATATCGTTTTCCGACGCTATATATATTTGAAATAACCTAGCTCCCGTATCTCTATTCATTACTATGAGTTTTCCTGCAATCGATACGGGAATGTTTGCAATAGTTTCAGCTACAGAAATACTCGATACGTAAAAAACACCTTCTGATATGTAATCGTTCAAATCGTCATTTTCGGGAATAGCAGTTCCCATATCATAAGTATGAGGACTATAAACCCCTATGGATTCTCCTATACGTTGTGATAATTCTCCTAGCACTACCTTTTTTTTGGGATTATCTTCATCTGACACATCATAAAAAGGGATATAATCGGCTTCTGTTATTTCACCTTCATCGTCATTTATCATATATGCAGTATTACTTAAAGAATCTATCTTATCATTTAAACTACTTATATCTTCCTTCGATTCAGTATTAAGTGTTCCTGTTATCTTTTCGCCTTTCTTATTGGTTGCTGTTTCTCCCTGTGCAAGAGTATTTTCTGTTACAGTATCACCACGGACACTCATGACCCCTTGACCATTTATGATAACTTCATTTGTGGAATTAGGCATATTTGACCCTCCCTTTTATTTCTCGCTTCTAATCTATCTGAAATAATAATAGATGACTTACTTATAATGTTACTCACCTGTCTAGGAGTTAAATCTATATCGGGATGTTCCGCTATTTTCTCATGAGTGATTCCATCAATGAAACACAGTTTACAGACAAGTCTGTCCCTCTGTGAGTGGATGTATTCATTAATGATAGTTTCCATTTCTGAATTGGTGTAGATGTAGTCTTTAACCCGCATAAATTCCCCTTAAACATACAAAAAGAGCCAATTCCTGTTAAGAAATCGGCTCTTTGGCTCTTATACAATTTTACAATGGTTTACTAAAAAAGACTAGCCGATTAGCTAGTCTTTAAGATTTCTTTCTATTGGGTGCTTTATGGTAACCTCGCCCATTACAAACATTGCATTTTACCATGTTATCGGGAACTTTCTTTTGTCTAGTCGTTGTTGTTGTTTTGGTTACTGTCTGTTTCGCTCTTGTCGCCATAGTAGTCACCGCCAATCAATCGAATCTCGCCATCACTATCTGCCGTAGCTTCTTGTGTAACTGTTTCCGTACTTGTTACTACATCCTCGAATTGTGATTCGTAGTATATCCATCCCGCATTAGTTCCTAATAGAGCTACAATAAGAACTAATACAACAATCCACAATCTCACAACAGTTCTTTCAGCTCTAGCATGGGAACTTTCCCACATAAAATACAAAGTTCTATCCTTGCTATCTAGCTCGTTAAGCCCTAAATCTGACATTGAAATATTCTTCATAATTACCTCACTTTTACACTATCACGGTTTACCTATTTTATCAACTTACATCCTTTTCTAGTGTTTGCCCTGTCTTAATTACATATCCTACCTGTCCGCACTTACATTCTATCTCTTTTAATAGTACAGATTGAGGATATACGCCTATCCATCTATGTAAACACTTCAAACAGATTAACTCTGCTACTTCATGGGGCATATCCTTTTCATAATTTACAACATCACCCATTTCATTGCTCCTTTAGCTTGTCGATTTTAATTGATTGGTCTGTCAGCACCTTATACAAGACCTCTGCCTGTTTATCCAATTCCATCTTTAGAATTTCATGTTCGCCTTTTTCATTGATTCTACCTATACATATTCCTATTTCATTTCTCTTTTCGTCTTTGTCATAACTCACATATAACAAGTCGGTCATAGTTGTTTATTCCCCTCTAACTTGTCGATTTTCTGTTGGATAAGCTCTTTACATTCTCCACAACCAAACATTCTTCCACATATAGCGGTTTCATGTATTAAATTTGATGGCTCTTTATACGCTTGTTCGTAGTAGTTCGTCTTTACCTCAATATCTGCCTTTAAATCTTCTAGCATAGCTATTACTTCATCCTTGGTATAAACATCTTCACCCTCATACATCAAGTCGTATTTAAGGTCTGTTTTAAGTGATGATATGGCATACTTAATGGTTTCCTCTAGTTCTAAATCCTCTCCCCACTCTTGATAATCATGTAGAAATTGTTTTAACACTTGGATGTGGTGTTCTCTCTCACTTATTCCCATTTATATGTTCTCCCGAATCTTTTCTATAAGCTGTTTAACCTTTGGACTTTCAGCTACTAGATTTATTGTCGTGTTGTTATTGGTTATATTGTCCGCAATAGGCTTTAAGTCATATTTGGGTAAATTGCTAATACACCTTAATATCTGTGCCATATCTTTTTCAGATGCAAATGCCTTGGGGTTATTTGCGATAATATCTATTACTGCGTCATATCTAACCATATCGGGTGATGAGTTTTTATTGTTATTTACCATCTTTACTCTCCCACTCTGTCAAAATTAACATAGATGTTATTTCCAACAACTGTTACTGTATATACGTAGTAGTGACCATTACAATATGCTAAAGTGAATCCATTATTTATTACTTTTGTCAGTTTCATCATTATTCTCCTTTAGTGAGTTGATTTTCTTTTGGATAATGTTACTTGCCATCTGCAAACCTAGATGAAACGCTCTCCCACAATTTTCAGATTCCTCAATTTCCAACTGCAAATCAGTAAGCATAGCCACCACATCAGCCTTTAAGCGGTTTTCGTATTCTTTCTTAAAAGAATCATAGGCTTCTACCCACGCCTTTTCTCTAACTTCTTGAATTACAGATGCTTGTTGTACTGCGGTAGTCCACGCTTTTGTAATATCTTCTCCATACATAACATAGTTCTTAGCGTAGGCATAAGCTGTTGATAGTACCATTGTTGGTTCTTCTGCTAACGAATCCAATAGCTTCTGTTTAACACTATCATCAATCATCGGCTGTGTCCTCCATTACTATGTCTATCATCTTTCTAAATTCATCAGTAAACTTCACATAATTCATAAAATTCCCATCAGCACTATTTAGCACTATATTTCCTTTTGACGATATACATACCGTGCTACCTAATGGACATTTACCACAGCCAAAAAAACTTGAACGGTGAGCATTACAGAATTTCATGCACCTAAACAGTAATTCTTCATCCGTTAGCCTGTTGTCTTCCATTCCCATCTTCTATCACCCTCTTAATTTCCTCCAACATTTCCCATGGTTCAAGTAAACGAGCATCAAGTATATGTTCTATCCTTTGATACTTGCGCAGAATGATTACCGCTGAATCATGCGCATCATATTCTTTCTGCTTTTCTTTGCCTATGACAGTATCGCCACATATGGGAGCAGGTAAGTATTTAATTATCTGTTCAATCGTCATTTTCATTTTCTACCTCACCCAAATAATAAATATCCAATCTTCCTGATAATTGCTAGTAATGTAATCTGACATATCGGAAGGTGTTTCTGTTCTGCCTGCAAACTCAAATAATTTATATACGTCAGCAAATATATAACAAGCTGGAACTTCATTGTAAGTTGCTAATTCTCTGCAATTATCATAAAAACTTACAGGTAAATGTTTTCCATTCCAATCCATGTCGGTGTCTTTGGATAAAAATGGAAGAATTTCTGCATCATTACATTTATTTGGATAATACATACAATATAAAGTTACTCCCATCTTCTATCACCTCTTTATTACCACCAAAATCAAAACTCCCAATTCAAAAGCTATTACACCCAACAGAAAAATAATCATATTTATATCAATACTTATATCAATTTGTGTCATTCCCATCTTCTACCTCACTCAACAACAGCTTCTTCTTTAAACTTCCCACACTTACGACAATGGTATACTTTTAAATAAAACCCTCTGCATTGTGCAATCTTGCCTACATAATTCCACTCATGTTCACATGACAACTGTTTGAAATAGCTCCTAAATGCACTAATCATTATTCCCATCTTCTAATACCTCTCGTAAATAATATGCCATTTGTGGATAGCTGATTTCTCCATCATCTAAAGATTTTAATATCTGTTGAATCTTCTGATACTTACGCATGGTAGCTATGGCTCCATCTACATATTCATCAGTGATGACAATTCCTGTTCTTGTGTCAGAAAAAGGGAATATGCCACACTTTTTAAGATATTCCAATGCTTTAATCTGCTCATCAATCGTCATTCCCATCTTCTATCCCCTCTAACTAAAATAATGTTTTACAATATTCTCTATATCCTTAAATCGTACCCAACAACCTTGATACTCACCTGTCATATTGACTCCTTCCATGTATATGTCATACATCATATCGCTTTTCATTCGTTCTAGTTCTTGAAACCTCTCTAAATATCTTGTCAGTTCGATTAGTGTATCTGAATCAAGGTTGGATTTATCTAGTTTGATTTTCAGTTCTTCAATCGACATTCCCATCTTCCTGTTCCTGTATATTTTTCAGATTTATTCTCTTTTTATTTTGCCAATAAATATCACCTAAGCGTTTATGAGCATAGGCAAACATTGTCAGTAATTCTTCATGGTCATCTGTAACCATCATACGATTGATATTGCCTTGCAACATATCACACTCAATTATTAAGTCTTTACGCTTCTTGTCAGCATCTTCTTGCAACTGTCTTAGTTTTTCAATCGGTCTTTCCATCTTCTACCTCACTTTCTGCATATATAATCCAAGATATGAAACAGTAAATACAGACCAACAAGAAAAGCAACAATAATCGTTCCACTTTCTTTCATTTATTCCTCACTTTCTGCCTACTCACATGGGGGTAATAAATCTAATCTTCCCATTCTTTTTAACGCTTTATTAACAGCAAATTCAACATCCTCACCTCTGTAGCCACAAACATAAGCTGTATTCCTCATTCCATCAATCATTGCTTTGTCTTCTTTTGATAATTCACCGTTTTGAAACGGATTGACTGGTGTGTACGAAAATTCCATAGTTATTCCTCACTTTCTGCCTTGTACTTGTCGATAATCTGTAACGCTTCATTCAAATCGACAACCATGATACTTTCATGTTCACCATCTATTTCTTGCGAATCAAATGCAATATCTTTTATCTCGGCTCTTATTTTATCTAGCACCTCAACGGGTACTGCATCAAACTGTGGTATACACGCCATTGTGTCTGCAAAAGCTACTAACTCGTCATAATCATTTTCATCAGATGGTATATCAAAACTTCTTGCGTCAATTACTTTCATTTATTCCTCCGTTTCTGCCTTGTACTTGTCTATGATTTTCAGAACCCTATCAACTGCATTGTTATGTGCTTTAATACAGAAGTTTGGTGAATCCTCTAGTTTTTCCGTTTCAACTTCGGCTCTTATCTTGTCTATAACAGGCTCTTGTTGTTCTAATCTAGCTATTTTCATCTCAAGTTCTTTTCGTAAGAAATATTCATGGTCGTAAGACTCTTTTGATACTGTTTCTTGCTCTAGTGCTTTAATTGCAAGGTCGAGTGCTTCTGCTGTTTTTGTCTGTATCTCTTTCCCTACTGTTACATCGGCACGTTTAAGATATACTATTGCCTCTTCTCTTGTCATTCCTTGTCCTCGCTTTCCTGTGGCTCAACCATCGTTGCACCACAAAAGTCACAATAATGTGTAGCCTTGCCAACGTCTCTACTGTCCTTAACACTTCCACATACTGAACACTTAACATTCCCATATGTCGGTATCCAATGCCCTTTAGTGAGTGGTGTGCCATTAAGCACTGCGTTATCAACCTCTGTCCTGTTCTGCTTTTTCTTTAAATCAAAGAAAGTATCTTCTGAAATTTCAACAACTAACTGCATCACTCCACCTCTTTCTTTACGATTGCTGAATAAGGAAATTGTCTTCCATCAAACAAAACTACGCAATTCTTTTTGTATTCTTTTACCCTATATCTGCGCAATTCCTTTTCGGGCTGATTGTTCATTTCTTTGGCATAAGGATTCTTTACCCATATCCACACATAGTCTTTTCTCATTCCTTTACCTCTCTCATATCTGCTCCACAGTTAGGACAATACTTAAAAAACTGTGTTTCGTTGTCTAACATGCTATACTTTGCAAGGCACTCCGAACATGCTATATCATCCGTAAAATACGGAGTGTACTCATCAACGCCCAAACCTCTTTTATTCAATTCTTCATAGTATGTTTTGGCATCTGTTATCCAATGCCCTTCCCTTGGTCGTGGTGTTACTGAGGGCAATTCATTGATTCTTGCCATAACTGTCTTTGCTCCAAAAGCACGTTCTCTAGTTCTATCGCTTAATGTATCATATTGTTCATCCATATAATCTTCGATTACTTGGTTAACATCAGCTCTTGATATACAATCCAACTCGCCAAAATCCTTTTCGAGTTTTTTCGAGTTTTTTTCGAGT
>AUXO018098497.1_pt1 | contig 34152 bp, 67 predicted proteins | sample 768731 | NCBI WGS metagenome assembly AUXO01 (sample SAMN02715735, study PRJNA202380) | gut metagenome | biome: sheep rumen | host: Ovis aries | place: New Zealand: Palmerston North
TAAGAAATCCCGAGAGATAAGAGAGCGGGCGCATAATCTATGTGAGGTTTGCAAAGATAAGGGCGTATATACATACAACGGCTTAGAGGTTCACCACATAATAAAACTTAAAGAGAACGAGGACGGATTATTAGATAATAATAATTTAATATGCTTATGTACGCAACATCACAAGCAAGCAGATAGAGGCGAGATAGACATTGATTATTTAAGGCGGTTAGTTGAGTTAAGAGAACAACCCCCCGCCTTTAATGATGAAGTTTAAAGAGAAAAAAGAAAACCAACCGCCCCCCTTTATTTACAAAAAAGACAAAAACCCGTATTTTTTTGGAAAAAACGGGATAAAACAATAGATAACAACAAAAAACAGATAAAAAGAGTATAAAAGCACGTCAAAACGTGTGGAGGGTGTAACATATGGCAACTACAGAGGCGACAAAGTTAAAAAAACAGGCGCAAGAGATTATAAAACGGGCTGAGGCTAGCGGTTGTGCAAGTAATTATTTCTTTACGACTACCTTTAAGCGTTATCAAGTCCAACTAGACATATTAGACGCGTTAGAGAGTACAATAAAAGACGAGGGAATGTTAGTTACAAAAGAGTATGTAAAAAATCGCAAGAATTTATATACTAATCCCGCTATCAAGGAATACAACCGCACTACAGATAGCGCAAACAAAACAGTATCAACGCTATTAAGAATTATAAAAGATTTTGAGGCAGAGGCTGACGCAGAGCAAGAGGACGTATTATTAAAAATCATTAACGGCGAGGACGTATGACAAACAACAAAGCATACGAGTATTGCAAAAAAGCGGTAACACAGAAAACAACGCCGAAATACGTCAAATTGCAAATGCGGGACTTTATGAAAACTTGCGAGGGCAAAAATGATAAATACATAATAAGCGAGTTTAAGGTAAAACAGATAGAGGGCATATTAAAAATTTTAATAATGCCTAAAGGATTAAAGGCAGGACAGACGTTATACGAGTGTACAACGGGCTATCAATGGTTAGCTTATATAGGTATCTTATGCACAGTATATCGCGATAATGAAAAAAAGCGCAGATACGAACAAGTTGTAATTGAAATCTGTCGAAAGAACTTTAAGACCTTTACAGTAGCAACGATTTTTATTATACTATTCTTAACAGAGCCTAAGTTTAGTAAATTTTACTCAGTAGCACCCGACGGAAGTCTAAGCCGTGAAATTAGAGAGGCTATAAGCGAAATAATCAAGAGTAGCCCTTTATTGTATGAGTATAAGGGTAAACCTAGATTTAAGATATTAAGAGATTATATAATGTTTAACGCAACTAATACTAAGTTTATGCCACTTGCATTTAGTACAAATCGTATGGACGGCAAGTTACCGAACGTATTTTGTGCGGATGAAGTGGGCGCACTACCTATTAGTTATCCTATTGACGCTATGCGTTCGGGACAGTTAAACATACTAAATAAATTAGGCGTTATTATATCGACTAAATACCCGACTATAAATAATCCCTTTGAGGATGAAGTTAACTATAGTAAAAAGGTTTTAGACGGGTTAGAAAATGACGAGACATGGTTTGCATTGTTGTATGAACCCGACAACCCGAAAAAGTGGGAGACCGACGACCTAATATTAAAACAAAGTAATCCCGTAGCACTTGAAATAAACGAGATATGGGAGGATTTGTTAAAAAAGCGTAAGCACGCTATAGCGGTTGAGAGTGCGCGCGAGAACTTTGTTACTAAACATTGTAACATCATATATCAAGGCGTCGGAACTACAACATATATCGACGTTAAAGACGTTCAAGAGTGCAAAGTTGCTAATATAAATTGGAGCGGACGCGTCGTGTATCTAGGGCTTGACTTATCAGAGACAAACGATAATACAAGTGTAAGTATTGTTAGCGTTGACGATGATTTAAACATATTAGCGGATAGTTACGCGTTTATCCCCGAGGATAGAATTGACGAAAAAAGCAAGGCGGAAAAAGTCAACTATAGAGAGTTAATCAAAACGGGTAAAGTTATCCCGTGCGGTAATAGAGTTATAGACTATGCCGTAGTTGAGGACTTTATATTAAATTTAGAAGAGCGCACAGGCGTGCAGATACAAGCAATAGGCTACGACAGATATAACGCAATGAGTACGGCGCAAAAGTTGGAGCGCGCAGGCTATAACGTCGTAGAGATACGACAACATAGTAGCGTATTACACCCGCCTACAAAATTACTAAAAGAGAAAATCTTAAATAAAGAGTTTAAGTATGAGAGTAACCGCATATATGAAATAAATTTCCAAAATGCGCGTTGCGTATATGATACAAATAAAAATCAATATGTAAACAAAAAGAAGTCAAACGGCAAAGTTGATATGGTAGTTAGTACAATTAACGCGGTTTACTTATTGGAGCAAGACGTATTTTTAAATCAAAGCGATTTTATGATACAAACATTTTAAGGAGGCTTAAAAGATGGGCTTTTTTAGTTTCTTTACAAGGGACGGGACACCCGAACCCGTAGAAACAACAAACAATATAGACGACGTTTTATTAAGCGCGTTATTAAAAGACGAACCAATAACACGCGAAAAAGCGTTAACAGTACCTACAGTAAGTAGCGACGTGGATTTTATAAGTAATTGCATTGCTTGTATGCCCGTTAAACTTTATAAGAAAAAAGACGGGAAAATTGAAGAGCAGACAAAAGACAAGCGTACTAAATTACTAAACGGAGACACGGGCGACACCTTAGACGGCTATCAGATGAAAAAAGCCGTTGTAGAGGACTACTTATTAGGCAAGGGCGGTTATATATATATAAATCGTTATCGTAACGATGTTACAAGCCTACATTATGTCAAAGATATATATATAAGCGCGATGAAAAACTATAAACCTATATTTAAGCGTAACGTTATTTTAGTTGAGGGCGTACAGTACGAGCCGTGGGAGTTTATAAAACTACTTAGAAACACAAAAGACGGCGCGACAGGAACGGGACTTACTGAGGAAGTAAGCAAGGCTATAGAAACGGCTTACCAAACTTTATTATATCAATTAGGATTAGTAAAGAGCGGGGGCAATAAAAAAGGCTTTTTAAAAAGTCAAAGACGATTAGGCGAACCCGAGATAAACGCGCTAAAAAGTGCGTGGCGTCGTATGTATGCGAATAATAGCGAAAACGTCGTAGTGTTAAACAATGGCTTAGAGTTTCAAGAGGCTAGTAATAGTAGCGTAGAAATGCAATTAGACCAAAATAAAAACACATTAAGAAACGAAATAAACGCAATTTTCCATATATACGAAAACGACTTTAATCGAACTTTTAAAGAGGCGATATATCCAATTATAAAAGCCTTTGAAACGGCGTTAAATAGAGATATGCTTTTAGAGAACGAAAAAGGTAAATACTTTTTCGAGTTTGATATAAAAGAAATCGTAAGAGAACCCGACTTACTAAAACGTTATGAGGCTTATAAGACCGCTAAAGAAACGGGATTTATCACGCTTAACGAAATTAGGCGCGAGGAAAACCGCGAGGACATCGAGGGCTTAGACGTGGTTAACGTAGGATTAGGAGCGGTATTATACGACACTAATACACATACTTATTACACACCTAACACAGATACAACGGCAGAAATTAACGGCGACGCTGAGGACGTAGACAAAATGTTAGAAAACCACGAGTTAGCGGAAGAGTACGACGCAAGCGGTAATAATCCAAACAGGGAGGCAAGTTATGAGGATAGAACTTAGAAACGATAGCGTTATTATTGACGGCTATGTAAACGCCGTTGAGAGAGACAGTAAACCGCTATGGAGTAGAGTAGGACGATTTATAGAGCGTATATGTGCGGGAGCGTTTGATAAGGCTATTAAACGTAACGACGATATACATATACTTTTAAATCATAATTGGGATAAAGATTTAGGAAGTACAAAAGCGGGCAACTTAGAACTCAAAGAGGATAACATAGGATTAAAAGCAAGGGCAGAAATCACAGACAAAGAAGTTATCGAAAAAGCAAGAGCGGGACGCCTTGTAGGATGGAGTTTTGGTTTTACTGACGTAGACGTTGAAAACGGAAACATTAACGGAATGCCTACAAGAGCCGTTAAGGATTTGAATTTATTTGAAGTATCTATTTTAGATGATACAAAAACACCCGCTTATAACGGGACTTTAGTCACAGTAAGAGCCGAGGGAGACGAGGCGGAATACCGCGCGGAAACGTTCAACGACGGCGTTGAGGTAATCGACAACACCGAGGACGTAAAAGAACGCGAGGAAACAAAAGAAGAGCCACAACAGACCGATAAAACGGCTGAGGCGATAGATTATACAAAATACGAAAATCTAATTAAGGAAATGAAAGGAGAATAAGTTTAATGTATTCTAAAAAATTAACAGAAAAGAAAAACGAACTTATTACACGCGCCGAGGAAGTTTTAAACGGCGCAAAGGCTGAGGAAAGAGAACTTACAGAGGCGGAGGCTGAAGAGTTAGCAGAAATCAGAGACAACGTAAGAAAAATTGTTAAGTCTTTAGAACTTGACAAGGAAGTAACAGAAATGGAAACAGAGGAGGGCGACGACGTGGCAAAAGACGTAGCAGAAACAAGAGCCGTTTCAACAAATGACGTTGAAGTACAGGAAAGAGAATTATTTGATAAGTTTATTAGAGGCTATATCAACGAAAGAGACGGAGAATTAACACCCGCACAGAATAGCGCAGGCGTTACAATTCCTACAACTATTGCAGATAAAATTATTAAAAAGGTTTATGATATTTGCCCTATTTTAGAACGTTCTACAAAGTACAACGTAAAGGGCAAATTAGACATTCCTTATTATGACAACGAAACATCTAGTATCACTGTAGCATATCAGACAGAGTTTGTAGCCGTAACATCATCTAACGGAAGTTTCGCAAAAATCGAACTTGACGGATATTTAGCAGGCGCATTATCTAAAATCTCACGTTCACTTATTAACAATTCTAAGTTTGATATTGTGGGAACTGTAGTAGATGAAATGGCTTATCAGATTGCTAGATTTATCGAACACGAATTACTTATCGGAACAGAAAACAAGGTAACAGGACTTAGCACACTTGAAAACTTAGTAGAAACAGCAAGCGCAAGCGCAATTACTGTAAACGAACTTATCGAAGTACAGGATAGCGTAAAAGACGTATATCAGAATAACGCTATTTGGATTATGTCGACTAAGACAAGAACCGCTATTAGACAGTTAAGAGACGACGTAGGACGTTACTTATTACAGGACGACATTAGCGCACCATTTGGTAAGACACTTTTAGGTAAACCTGTTTTTGTATCTGACAATATGCCAAACATCGCTACAGGCGAAACAGTTATTTATTACGGCGATATGTCAGGCTTAGCAACTAAGTTTAGCGAGGAAATCAATATACAGGTTCTTAGAGAAAAATACGCAGACGAACACGCCGACGGCGTAATTGGATGGTTCGAGTTTGATAGTAAAATCGAAAACGAGCAGAAAATCGCAGGGCTTAAGATGGCTTAGAAAGGTTAATATATTATGTATAAAGCATTGATTAGTTTTGGCGGTATTGTATCAATGCACAAGGGCGAAGTTAAGGAAATTAAAAACGGGGAGGTTGCAAAAGACCTCCTTAACGCCCATTACATTGAGGAAGTAAAGCCAAAAATAGAAAATAAAAAACAGGTAAAACCTAAAAAAAAGGAGGTTGGCAAGAGTGAGTAAAACTATCGTAAACGAGTTAAAGGAACTCTATGTAGCATACGGCGGAGACGTTGAGGACGTAGCAGGCGCAAAGACAACCGCAGAAATGATAGACGCTATTGAGGACATCACAAAAGCCCGCGTATTAGTTAGAGCGGAAAAACCAACTAATACTATTTACGGCTATACTGTATCTAATTTACAGAGCGACTTTGAAATTAGAGACCGCGTTATCGTGGGCGACGTTGCAAAACAGACAAGCGGGGAACTTGTCGACTATTGGGGCGAGGGTTATTTTATCGCGTTACGCGTTGTAATCTTAGATAGTAATATCAAGCCCGAAGATATTAAAATAGGTATTAACGGCAGGGCGACATTTGACAAAGATTTAAATATCGCGGTTAAAATCGAGGATAAAACTAAACCTTTACACGTTATCGTTAAGGCTAACGGCAAGGAGTACGAGACATTATATAATTTAAATGGTTTAAATCTTGTTGAATAGCCTATAAAGGAGGGCTAGACAATGGAGACACCTAAGAAGTTAAGCGATGTTACCGCTGAGGACGTAGCAAAATATATACGACTAGACGAGGTAACAGAGGACGACGAAAAGTTATTAAATGATTTAATTGTAATTGCTAAAGAGTTTATAAAAAACTATACGGGAGTAAAAGAGGAAAACTTAGACAACTATAACGACTTTGTAATTGTTTTATACATACTATGCCAAGATATGTACGATAACCGCGTGTTATACGTCGATAAAAGCAATGTTAACAAAGTTGTTGAAAGTATTCTAGGTATGCACTCTATCAATTTACTATGATAAACGCAGGTAAATATAAACATAAAATAACTATATATCAGACAGTAATCGAGACGGACGCGGACGGCTTTCAAAAGAAAACAAAACAAGTTATTTTGACGCCGTACGCAAACGTTAAAACTACTAGGGGCTATACTCTTATAGTTAATAACTCAGATTTTGAAAAAGCATATACAAACTTTACTATACGCTATCCCGTAACTCAGATAACGCGCGAAATGTTAATAGAGTTTAGAGGTAAGATTTATTCTATCGAATATCTAAATAATATTGACGAGGCGGGCGTTGAGTTAGAGATACAAGCGAAAGAGGTAACACACTAAATGGCTAAATTTACATTAGAGTTACCAACGGACTTAATAAAAGACTTTGAAATGATAAACAATAACGCCGAAAGTATTTTTAAATCAATGGTTAAGGCGGGAGCAGAGGCGGTACAAAGCAACATTAAGGCAAACGTACCCGCGGAGTTTAAAACCTCCGATATAATGAATTGTTTAACAGTTACAAAGCCTTACAACGTAAAGGACGGCGTAGCGTGTAAAGTTGCTTTTTATGGATATTTCAAAAATAAGTTAGGCGTTATAACACCCGCGCCGTTAGTTGCTAACGTTTTCGAGTATGGACGTAGCGCGCAGAGTAAAAGAGGCGCACAACGTAAAAAACCATACTTACGAAAGAGTTTTAGACAAAAGCAACTTGAAGAGATTATGTTAAAAGAGCAAAGACGCAGGAGTAAAGGTTTATTATGAATAGTTTAATCGAAACACTATTACAAAACTTTATAGTTGACGGCGTGGAAATACCCGTTAAATATCTTTACTATGACGGCGGAAACGATGTATATATAACATATATGCAGATAGACGCGGACGCCTCATTTAGTGGAGACGACGAGTTATTAGGATATGTAGATTACTACGACTTTGATATATATTGTAAAGGCAATTACAAAAATATCGTTAAAGAACTTAGAAAAACATTAGAGAATAACGGTTTTAAGTGGCAACCATCGAGAACAAGCCCCGATATGTACGAGGTTGAAACGGGTTACTATCATAAAACGTTAAATTTTGCAATATTAAGAGAGGAGATTTTAGACAATGGCTAAAATTGGATTAAATAATTTTAGATACGCTAAGCTTACTGAGGCAAGCGACGGCACACCTTTTTACGATGGAGCAAAAAAGCCCGCAAAGGCTATTAGTTGTAACGTATCTATTTCAAACAATAGCGCAACTCTTTACGCGGATGATTATTTGTCAGAGAGTGACACAAGTTTTCAGAGTGGAAGTGTTACAATAGGTATTGACGACGAGGACACAGAAACAATGGCAAACCTTTTAGGACACGACGTAGACGAGAGCGGACGTATGGTTAGAAATGTTAACGACGTTGCGCCTTACGTTGCGTTAGGACGTGTTATCGTTAAGATGGTAAACGGCGTGTATAAATACAAAGTTGAATTTTTGTATAAAGTTAAATTTTCCGAACCATCACAGGAGGACAACACAAAGGGCGAAAGTTTAGAGTTTAACACAAGCGAGTTAGAGGGAACAGTATCAGCGTTAGCAAATGGAAATTGGAGCGAAACAAAGACATTTGATAACAAGGCGGACGCTATCGAATATCTTGAAAGTTTAATGGCGGTTGCTACAACTTATACAGTAACTAACACTCTTACAAATTGCGTTAATTCTAACGACGCCACAAGCGTAAACGCAGGCGCAAGCTATAGCGCAACAATTAGCGCAGAGGACGGCTACACAATGTCAAGTGTTAGCGTTACAATGGGCGGAACTGACGTTACAAGCGCAGTAGTTAACGACAATGTAATCACTATTGCAAACGTAACAGGAAATATCGTTATTGTAGCAAGTGCAGAATAAATAAAAGGGGCGGTTTAACACCGCCTCAATTTATAAAAGGAGTAAGTATATGAAAGAAGTTAGCAACACAATAAATTACAGAGATAAAGAGTTAGGGTTAGTTTTTAATTTAAATGTAATTGAGGAAATACAGAACGAATACGGCACACTTGACGCGTGGGTTAGTCTTGTAGACGCTGAGGACGGCAAAGAGCCAAACATTAAGGCGTTAAAGTTTGGATTTATGCAGATGTTAAACGAGGCTATAGAAATCGAAAACGAGGACAACGGAACGGACAAGCCGTTATTTAATCTAAAAGCCGTAGGGCGTATTATTACTGAGATAGGATTAAAAGAGGCTAACAACTCTATTAAAGATACCTTTGTAGCAAGTACGGAAACAGTTGAAAAAAACGCGTAATCCACGATATAGATGAGGTTGAGGAAATAGAGCCACTAGATATATCGTGGTATTATTTTATAGGGCGTAAAAAATTAGGCTTGAACGATAAGGAAGTAGGACGCCTAACAATTACAACTTTTAATAAATTATATAAACATTATAAAAACGACTTTGATTTAGAAATACAATTAAAACAACACAATATCACTTATGAGGAACTCTACAAAAAATCGTTAGAGGCTGAGGAGTGGTTTTAAGGAGTAAATATATGGCAGGATTTGGCGGAGCGGTAAAGTTAACGGGTGAGAGCGAATATAGAAAAGCCCTAAAACAGATAACGCGAGATTTAAAAGAAATTGCAAGCGAACAAAAGTTAGTTGCAAGTGCTTACGATAAGTCCGATAAGTCCGAAAAAGCGTTAAGCGAGCAAACCGAAGTATTAAACAAAAAATACGACGCGCAGGATAAAAAGTTAAAGACTTTAAAGGCTGAATACGACGCGATGAATACTAAATACGCCGACAGTAAAACAAAGCACGAGGCACTAGTAAAATCGTACGACAACGAAAAAAGCAAGTTAAAGGATTTAGCAAAAGAAGTAGGCGAAACGTCGGACGAGTACAAAGAGCAAAAAGAAAAAGTAGAGAAATTAGCGCAGGAAGTTAAAAAAAGCACTACCGCACAAGACCAAAACGAAAATAGTATGTCAAAAATGCGCGTCGAGATTAACAAGGCGCAGACAGAATGTAACAAGACCGCAAAAGAAATGGACGAGTTAGGCAAGGAAACCAAGGACGCGGGCGAGAGTGCAAAAAAGAGCGCAAACGAGGGGTTTACTGTTTTCAAGGGAGTATTAGCAGACCTAAGCGCAACCGCGATTAAAAGCGCGATTAAAGGCGTTGCAAAGTTAGGCGGGGCGGTTTTAAATACAGGCAAAGAGGCGTTAGATAGTTACGCGGATTATGAGCAATTAGTTGGAGGCGTTGAGACGTTGTTTAAAGGCAATGCGAAAGACGTTATAAAATACTCTAAGAACGCATATAAAACCGCGGGTATGAGTGCAAATACCTATATGGAGACCGTAACAAGTTTTAGCGCGTCGATGATAAATAGTTTAGGCGGGGACACAAAAAAAGCGACCGAGTACAGTAATCAAGCGATTATAGATATGTCAGACAATGCGAACAAGATGGGAACGGATATACAAAGTATCCAAAATGCTTATCAAGGTTTCGCAAAACAAAATTATAGTATGTTAGATAACTTAAAGTTAGGCTACGGCGGAACACAAAAGGAAATGGCGCGACTACTTAACGACGCCAAAAAGATAGATAAGGATTTTAACCCCGACTTTTCGATAGATAGCAAAGGGCATTTAGAGGCGGAATTTTCAGATGTGACAAAAGCAATTCATATTATACAAGATAATATGAAAATCACAGGTACAACCTCAAAAGAGGCAGGGGCTACAATTAGCGGTAGCGTTTCAAGTATGAAGAGCGCGTGGCAAAATATGTTAACAGGTATCGCGGACGATAACGCGGATATGGGCGAATTAATAGATAATTTAGTTGATAGTATTTTAACCGCAGGCAAAAACCTACTACCACGAATTAAAACCATCGTAACAGGGGGCGCAAAGTTGGTAGACGGCTTATTAAAGACTTTAATACCCGAAGTATTAAAGGTTTTACCAAAGTTATTAAACGATACGTTACCAATGCTTATTAAATCTGTTGAAAAAGTAATTAAAAGCGTATTAAATATCTTACCTACTGTAATGCCTTTATTAAGCAAGTTAATACCGCAGATAGTAAACGGGTTAGTATCTATGCTACCATTGTTATTAAATGCAGGTATACAGTTAATAACGGCGTTAATAACGGGTATTAGTAAAGCGTTACCAACTTTAATTAAAATGCTACCACAGATTATAAAAGACGTTGTAAAAGTATTAACCGAAAATTTACCGCTTATTATTGACGCGGGCATTAGTTTAGTAACGGCGTTAATTGAGGGATTAACCGACGCGTTACCCGACTTAATCAAAATGCTACCCGAGATAATAGGCAACATCGCTAAAGCGTTAGTAAAAAACGCGCCTAAGATTTTAAAGGCGTCTATAAAGATATTTGGAATGTTAGCAAAAGGCTTAATACAGTCCATACCTACATTAGTTGCAACGTTACCGCGTATCGTTAGCGAGGTTGTAAAGGGTTTAAACAAGCCTTTATATGATAAGTTTGTCGATTTATGGACTAATATTAAAAACGTGTTTAAAAACGTCGCTAGTTGGTTTGGCACTAAGTTTGGCAACGCGTGGGAGACTATAAAAGGCAAGTTTTCAAAGTGGGCTACATTTTGGAGCGGTTTATGGACTAAGGTTAAAAATAAATTCTCAGACATAGGCGAGGCGATGGGCGGAGCAATAAGCGACAGTTTAAAAGCAGGCGTAAACGGAATATTAAGCACCATCGAGGACACTATAAACGACGCGTTTAAAATGATAAATAGCGCGATTAAAATTATTAACAAGATACCAAAAGTTAACATCGGTAAGATTAAAGAGTTAGAGTTACCAAGATTAGCACGAGGTGGTATAGTAAACGAGCCTACTATTGCAGAGATAGGCGAAAACGGACGAGAGGCGGTTATACCATTAGAGAATAATACTCAATGGATTAGAAAAGTGGCGGGCGAGTTAGCGCAAAATATGGGCGCAACGGGTTACTCAAAACAAAACTATAACGATATGGTATCAGCATTTAAAGAGGCGTTAACGCAAGTAAAAGTAGAACTAGACGACAAAGTAGCGGGACGCTTTGTAGAGAAAACAGTTACACGAATAATATATAATTAAGTTACGGGAGGCAAACTATGTTAAATTATATAACTTTGAACGGAATAAAAAGTAATACTATTAAGGGTTTGTTAATACAGAGTTTACCTCCTATAACTAAGCCTCTTTTAAGAACCGAGGCGGAAGAGATAGACGGACGCGACGGCGATGTTATAACTAAATTAGGTTATAGCGCATACGATAAAGAGGTTGTTATAGGATTATACGGCGATTATGAAGTAAACGACGTATTAAACTACTTTAATAGCGAGGGTATCGTTACGTTTAGCAACGAACCCGACAAGTATTATAAATATGCAATTTATGAACAAATAGACCTTGAAAAACTTTTAAGATTTAAAACGGCAAATATCACGTTTCACGTTCAGCCGTTCAAATATAGCGCGGTAGACAAGGCGTATATATATAATCAAAGCAATATTTTAAACATTCCTAATATGGAATACACAAAAGACGGCGTTACAGTATCAGCAACGGACGGCGTTATAACTGTAACGGGAGCGCATACAACACCCGTTAATATTTATATACCAATTAAACCAATTAAGGCAACCGCAGGCGCGTGGAAATTTAGCGCAACGGCTAACGGGTTAGATAGTAATTGTAATGTACGTCTAGTTAGTAACTACGCGTCACAAAGTGGAACGTTTAGCGGGCGTAGTTTAACACTTGTAAATAATACTGAGGTATCACTAAGCGCAGATTTAACCGAGGATATAACATACAATTATTTATGGTTAAATGTTACGGATGATACAACGGAAAATTTTAATTTTACGGCAAAGTTTCAAAGTAACGTAAATAGCGGACGTATTGAAATTATAAATCGTGGAAATATAGAGGCTAGACCTCTTTTAAAAATTAAGGGCGACGGGATAATAAATTTATCACTTAGTAGCAATTTAATACTAACCATAAATCTTACAGAATATCACGAAATTATTATAGACATAGACCAACTAAACGCCTATAATAATACTAGATTATTAAACCGCTATGTCGTGGGCAATTATGATAACTTTAAATTAAAAGCAGGATTAAACGTTATAACGTGGAGCGGGTTAATAAGAGAGTTTGAAATAGATAATTTTAGTAGGTGGATTTAAGGAGGTTTACTATGGCATTTGTAAGAACTAATTTTAGTTATGAAAATGATTATATAAGACTTACGCGAGGCGATACATTAGCGTTTGGCTTTATAGTTGACGGCGTGGACGAGTTAGAGAGCGCATTTTTTACTTGTAAAAAGAACTATGACGACGAGGACACTATATTATTTAAAAAGTCACTAGGACACGGCATAGAGAAAACAAGCGAGGGCTATACTGTAAGAGTAGCACCCGAGGAAACAGAAAACGCAGAGTTAGGCAAATACTTTTTTGATATACAATTAGGTGTAAACGGCGATATTTACACAGTAAGAAAAGGTATTTTAGAACTTACTTTTGAAGTAACAAAGAACGAGTAAGGAGGGTTACTATGGCAGATTTTAACGAAAAATTTAGGGTAGTAATGTTACAGGGGGCAAAGGGCGAGCCTTACGATGACACACAGTTAAGGCAGGATATAAGCGAAATGTTAGCGAACGTGCCTTATATTAAATATACTGAGGATGACGGGTTTGAGTTGCCTATATATACAATTAACGACAATAGTATAACGGCTTATAGTTGTTGGAGTAGCCAAAAAACGCGAGAGGAATTAGATGGTATTATTTACACAATAGACGCGCAAGGAAATACTTGTAATAAAACATATAGCGAAATAATAGCAATTTTGAATGAAAAAATACCAAAAATCACTATTAAGCACGGGGCAAGTATAAATTTTGCAGATTATGCTATAAAAGTTTCCAATATGGGCTTAATAATTAGCGCAAGAACAAACGAGGGTAAAGTAACTATAGAACATTCAAACAATGATAATATAAGCGTAACATTTACTGTTGAAAATTTTCAAAACGATATTGACGCGTTGGAAAGAGATATTGAAAACATAAATACTACTATTGGAACACACGCGGGAGAAATAACCGACATACAAAATAAAGAGTGGAAATGGGCGTTTAACATCACGAGTGATGATGGCGTTAAATATATTGATTTTACGGATAAGGCAACAAGTACAATACTTATTTTAACTCAGCACGACACAAGCGCGGACTGTAACTCATTGTTTTTAGTGAGAAAAACGGCAAGCGATAATCAAGACGCAATGATTTTAGGTAATGCGGGCGGAATTATTCAAACAGGTTCGGCAACTATGCCTGTAAGGGCGACAGTTGTTGACGTGCAAGGCAGAGGCAAAAGAATTGCTATTAGAAGTCAGTTTGGCGGTTCGGCGATGGTATATTATCAGATAATCGAATAATAGGGGGTAAGTTATGAAAAACGTTAAGTTAGTAGATGAGAATGAAAACGAACTACTACCGCGTACAACCGCCGAACAAGTGGCATACTCAAAAGACGGCGTGGAAAACAACGTAAAACAAGAGTTATTGCGTATAGAGAAAATAGTAGAACGTTACGAATAGGGAGGGCATATGTCAACGAAAAATGTTATTTTAACAGATAAAAACGGCGAGCAAATCGCACCCGCTACAATATCAGATATTGTAGCATATGATGATAACGCAAGCGTTAAAGATAAAATAGACGAGTTAAACGAACGTATAGACAACTTAGTAACGGGAAACGTAATACCGTTAACAATAACCGCAAACGGCGTATATCCCGCGCCCGAGGGCGTAGACGGATTTAACCCCGTAACCGCTAACGTGGGTTTGCCCGACTTTGAGTTAGTCTGTAGTTATGATTTTACAAGCGATACACCAAAAAAAGATATGGCGCGTTATGATGTACTAGGAAATAGCAACTATATATCTTTTGACACTACAAAAGGCGCGGTATTTGATAATGCAGGTAGTAGATTTTTTAATACTGTTTATAATTTGAATGAGGGTAACGCTTATAAAATTGAAATTGAGTTTGGCGACATTCAATTAAACGCCTCATTAACGGGTAAAAGAAATCTTTTTAGTTATACAACAAATGCAAGTAAAGTTGACGAAAATTATTCTTTAGGGTGGGATGTTTCAAATAGTCAATTTAAGTATCATACAGGCGCGGGCGATAGATATATAAATAAACCCGTTGACTATTGGAAAAATAGTATAATGACTATTTACTATGGCTTATCTGTAGATAGTACGGGCAAATTATGGCTACCTAGTGCTAGCATAGATAATTCAAGTTATAAATCTTTAATCATTATGGATAAGGATTTAATAACAGAATTAACCTCACCATTCCAACAGGATAATCCTAATTTTGTTTTAGGCGGTGGAAATAATTTTTATTATTTTGAGGTTAAAAGTTTCAAGATATATCGTGTTAACAATTTAACCACCCCTCCAACTTTAATGATGGCAACGAACGAGACAACAGAAAACAACAGATAGAATAAAAGAGGTTAAGCAATGATTAAGATATTTAGCGCAACCGACAAAACATATAATACAAACGGCGATATAGTGGTAAATCCACTATACGCCGTAATACATAAAGAGGATAACGGCGAATATTATTTACAAATCGAGACGGGTTTATCATATATAGACCATTTCAAAGATGGTAATATAATAACGGCAGACACCCCGCAGGGCTTACAAGCGTTTAGGATTACTAATACAGATATTACAAAGTCAAGAATTAGCGCAAAATGTAACCACGTTTATTATGATAGCAATAACTATTTAATTAAAGATAGTTACGTTAAGGATAAGACTTGTGATTATGCTATTAGGTATCTAAACGACGCCACAGACAACACAAGTCCTTTTAACGTTTACTCAGATATAGAGAGTATAAATAGTTATCGTTGTGTAAGAACATCGTTAAATGAGGCTATAGGCGTTTTAATTGAAAAATACGGAGGGCATTTAGTCCGCGATAATTGGAATATTGGAATATTAGCAAACATAGGGCAAGACAACGGCGTAACAGTACGCTATAAAAAGAACTTGCGAGATATAACGTGCGAGACAATATGGGACGAGGTTGTAACTAAGTTGTTACCCGTCGGAAATAATGGTATAATGTTAAATGAACTAGACGAACACGCGGACGTTTACATATACTCTAATATTCAATACGATATACCATACACGAAAACAGTTAGTTTCACACAGGATTTAAACGCGGATGACTACCCGAGCGAGCAAGCGTATACACAAGCACTTGTAGACGATTTAAGAGCGCAGGCAACGGCTTATATTGATTTACACGATAAACCACAAGTAAATTATACATTAAGCGCAAATTTAGAGGTATTAACGGATATAGGCGACGTTATAGAGGTAATAGACGAGCGATTAGGCGTTAATATCCTAACTAATGTTATAGCGTTTGATTATGACGTTATTTTAGGGCGATATACTGAGGTTCAATTTGGCAACTTTACGCCTAATTTAAGTAATTTAATGTCAAATATCAATAGCGCAATAGACACGGCGACAAGTGATTTACAAATAAACGTAAACGACGAAATAAAAACCGCTACGGGCGAGCTATGGGACGTTTTAGAGAGTTATTACATCGTACAAGATGGAGACAAAATTTTAATACTTGACAGACTACCAAAAGAGGACGCGGAAAACGTAATAAAACTAAGTAATAGCGGTTTTAGTATCAGCAAAACAGGAATAAACGGAACGTATAACCCGTTTTATAGTATCGACGGCTTTTTTATGTTAGGCGGTACGAACGACAAAAACAGTATTTTAAGAGCGTTTAACGAAAACAACGAGGAAATATTAACCATAGATAAAAACGGGCTTAAAATCGCAAATAAGAGCGTATACGAGGCGTTATATTATGCAACGAACGACACCGAAAAGTTAAACGGGGCATATACAACGGGATTTTGTACAGATAACGCGCAGAAAATAACATTTACAATACAATTAAGTAAAAGTGCTGAGGATATAACAACCATAACCGCGGATATATTAAAATTAAACATCATTAAAACAAATAATAGTTTTGTTTTAGATAGCGGATATATCGCGGGAGGGTATAACGTATTGACAGACGCAACCATAACAACAAATATAATAAAGATTAACGATAAAACACTAACTGTCGAACTAACAAAGCAAGGCGGATTTAACGCGGATAATAACGCGCCGTTATTAGTTAATATCGACGAGTTAACGCTATCGTTTAATTAAGAGGCGGACAATGGAAAAAATAAATTTAGGACAGATAAGCACAAGTATAACTTTAATTGTAACAATGCTAAGCGGTATCATATTTATAGCAACAAAGGTAAAGGCAGGATTAAAAGTGTTATTTAAAGAGCAATTAGACGCGATAGACGAAAAATTAGAGAGTATAAATAAACATATAGACAAAGTAGACTTAGAGAACTGTAAAAACTATTTAATAACGTTTTTATCATCTGTAGAGAGTGGAGACCACAAACAAGAAATAGAATATCAACGCTTTTATGAAGAGTACGAACATTATAAAAGTTTAGGCGGTAACTCTTATGTAGAGCATAAATACGAGCAATTAAAAAGCGAGGGTAAATTATAAAGGTTGTTACATTTTTTTACATATACTCTTTTTTAGGCGGGTTTTATCCCGCCTTTTTTGTATATAGTCTAAGTTTATAACAAGATGTTTTGCTATAGTTACAATGAAGTATACAAAAGATAAAAAAGGGGTTATAATTGACTTATCAATAAAAGAAAGGGACGCCAAAGGGCGCAAGGATTTTTAAAAATGAAAGATTATTCAAAGTACAACGCTGAGGAAGTATTAAAGGAAGTTGAGAAAAAAATAAAAGAGTTAGAGGCTAGAGATTTTATCAAGTATTTATGTATTAACGAGGTTTGTAACGAATTAAGTATTTTTGATTGGTGGAATAACAAACTATCATTAACAAAATTAAAGGATATGAGAAAATTTTTAAAAGAGGCAATCAAGCTAGGTTATACAGGTTATGTATGTTTTAAAGTTGGAGCAACGGGTTGTTCAAATGGTATGTGGGCGCACACGACAGAGACAAACGACGGGTTTAGTCCCGACAGTGACTTTTTATACAAATCATTTACACCCGAGTATAATTATTGGCAGATTAGCAAAAACAACGTAGTATATCCAAACGGCGAGACGTTCGATAGCTTAACAACAATAAAAGAACTTGAAAGTTACATAAAAACATTATAAAAAGGAGGCGCAAGCCTCTTTTTTAATTGGTTAAAAATAATCAATTAAAATTTACAAAGTAGTTAAAAAATATCATTCAAAATAAGCCTTAACGGGTGTATAATTAGTATAGATAAAACAAAGGAGGGCTAATAAATGTTAGAAATTAAAAAGGCTGAGGCATTAAAGAAATATAAAGAGGCAAAAGAGAACGTAAAAGCAAATTATAATACAGAAAATTGGGTTAAGTTTTGCAATGCAAAAAAAGAGTGTATGGCATTAGGTGTAAGAATTTAAGGAGGTAAGTTATGACAACATATTTAGCAAGAATAAATATTAGTAAAGAGGATTTAAACAAGTTTAATCATTTAAATATTAAAGATACCTTAAAATTGACTTACGACGGCGATAGCGTATGGATAGAACCAAAACGCGATATAGAGAGACTTAATAGACTTGTAAAAATATTTGACCATCACAACATAAAATATATAAGTGAGTATGAATATACAGAGTAAAAAGAGGGGCAAAAAAGCCCCTCTAATATATAAAAAATCTTGCTAAAATCGAAAGATTTATGTTATAATAGAGGTATCGAAAGGAGGCGAAAACGTGTTAAAAAATCTTATCGAGTGGGAACGTAAAAACGGATATAAAGCCGTATACGTTGCAAAACGCCTAGGATTAACCGAGGCGCAATATAGCAAGATTAAAAACGGGAAACAAAAACCGCCGTTAGATATGGCTTATAGGCTAGCGATGGAGTTTAAGGTTGATAACCCGTTAGAACTATTAAAAGATATTAAGGAGGTAAATTAAATGGATTATGAAGAGTTAAAAAAGGCAAATGCTGAAATATCAACAACTAACATAAAAGGCAAGGAGTACGCGGAAGTTAGCGAAAGAGTAAAAGCGTTTCGTAAGGTATACCCGACGGGATTTATTACAACTCAATTATTAAGCGTTGAAAACGGCGTTTGTATGTTTAAAGCCGTAGCAGGCTACACAATAAATGGCGAGGTTCACGAACTAGGAACGGGACACGCCTACGAAAAAGAAAACGACGGATATATAAATAAAACATCGTTTATCGAAAATTGTGAAACAAGCGCGGTAGGACGTGCGTTAGGTTTTGCGGGATTTGGTATAGATGTATCAATAGCAAGCGCGGAAGAGGTAAAACAGGCGCAGGAAGTAAGAAAAGCGACACCCGAACAAGTAAAACAGTTAAAAGCGTTACTTACTGAGGATAGGCAAAAGAAACTATGCGAGGTTGAAAAAATCGACAAAATAGAGGACTTAGCATTAACAAAAGCAAGCAACATTATAAATAAATTACAAAAGGAGCAAGAAAAAAATGGAGTTAATAAAACTAACTAATGACGGCGCGGTAATCACTGAGGAAACCGCGCGAACACTTGCCGAAATAGAAAAACTAAGCAAGCAATTAAAAGAGCGCGAGGAACTAATAAAAACGGCTATAAAAGACGAAATGGAAAAACGCGGTATAATTAAACTTGAAAATGACAACATCGTTATAACATATATTGCAAGTACAGACCGCGAGCAATTCAACGGCAAGAGGTTACGCGAGGAAAAACCCGACATTTACGACGAGTACGTCGAAATTAAGCCCGTTAAATCTAGTATAAGGGTAAAGGTGAAGTAATGGACTTTGTAACAACAATAAAAGGCTATACGTTGGAGTATATCGACAACGAGCATATATACTTAGTAAACGGCGTTATAGTCCCGTCAATTACTCAGATATTAAAAAGTAAATTTGGTAACAAATATAACAACGTGAGGCGCGACGTTTTAGAGCGCGCCCGCGTTAATGGTACACAAACCCACGACGCAATAGAAAAGTATTGTAAAGAGGGTATAGAGTGCGATTTAAAAGAACTACATAATTTTAAATTTTTGATGGGAAAATACAAGTTTACTGTAAAGGGTAATGAGATACCCGTTATACTATTTAAGGATGGCAAACCAATAAGCGCGGGGCGTTTAGATTTGGTTTTAGAGTTAGACGGGAAAATAGGCGGGGCAGATATTAAAAGAACGGCTACGCTAGATAAAGAGTATTTAGCGTATCAATTAAATCTATATAGAATAGCTTATAGACAATGCTACGGCATAGAGTGGGAGTTTTTAAGAGGCTTACACTTGCGCGATGATAAAAGAAAATTTGTAGAAATACCAATAAACGAGGATAAGGCGTTAGAATTGGTTAATAATTACTTAATGGAGGTTGATTATGAATAAAGTATGCCTAATCGGTAGAACGACAAAAGAAATGGAGTTAAAACAGACACAAAGCGGAACTAATTATATTAGATTTACCTTAGCGGTAGACAGAGGCAAAAAGAGAGATGACGGAACGCGCGAAACTGATTTTATAAGTTGCATTGTATGGAGTAAAACCGCCGAGGTAATGGCTAAGTACGTTAATAAAGGCGATAGGGTAGCAATTACAGGGCGCATACAGACAGGAAGTTATACAAAAGACGGCGCGACAGTATACACAACCGACGTCGTGCTAGAGGACTTTTATTTTATGGAGAATAAGACGCAGGATAGACACGAGCAAGGCGCGGGCGAGGTTGTAAATGATGATTTTATCAATGATACGATAGATAGTGATTTAGAGGGTTTGCCTTTTTAAAATAATTTAAGCGGGGTTTTAAGCCCCGCTATAATTGGAGGTAACATATGGACGATTTATACTTAGAATTGCAAGCAAAACTAAAACAATTAGACGCTAGCATAAAGCAATTAAGGAAGAGCGGGACGGACTACGCGGACGCGGAAAAGAACTATAAAATACTATTGCGTAGCGAGTGCTTAAACCTACGCGCCGAGGGTATGGCTATAGGTTTAATAGATAAGACGTGTTACGGCGTGCCGTCGGTTGCTGAGGCAAGATTTAAGAGAGACGTAGCCGAGACAGTATATAAGGCTAATTTAGAGGCAATAGCAAGTATTAAATTACAACTAAGATTATTAGAGGCACAAATTGACAGAGAGTGGAGCGTAGCGCGATGAATAAATCAATTATAAGCAATGATAAAACGTGTTTTGTGTGCGGTAGTCCTTATGTGCATTTACATCACATTTACGCAGGATATAACCGAAAACATAGCGACAAATACGGTTGTACTGTTTATTTATGCCCGTATCATCATAATTTAAGCAACGCGGGAGTACATTTTAACCGCGAGTTAGATTTAAAGTTAAAAAAACTATGTCAAGAAAAATTCGAGAAATTGCATAGTAGAGAGGAATTTATTAAGATATTTGGTAAGAATTATTTATGATTTGTAAAATAGATTTAAAGTTACCATCGTTAAACGATTATATTAACGTTTGTCGTGCAAATCCTTATAAAGCTAGTAAATATAAGCGTAATATTGAGGCGGATATAGGGCAATATATCAAGGATTTACCGCACTTTGATAAACCCGTAAAGATAGACTTTATATGGATAGAGCAAAACAAAAGACGCGATTTAGATAATATAGCTTTTAGTAAAAAGTTTATATTGGACGCGCTTGTGAAGTACGGAAAATTAACAGATGATAGTCAAAAATTTGTAAAGGGCTTTAGTGATAGTTTTGATTACTCAGACAAGCACGCCGTTATAATCGAAATAAAGGAGGTTTAAAGGCGTTTTTGATGAAAGACGAGGATTTATTAAGGTTAATTGTAAAAGAGGTTAAAAAGTGCAAAAAAACGAGTGCTATGACGTGTTACGAGTATATGCACAAGATAAACAAGATAATTGAAGAGTATGGAGGTAAAAAATGGAGCGAGCAAGGAGAGGCGAAATAGTAACACTAGAGACAAGAGGCGAGAGCGAGGAAAAAGTAGACAAGGCGTTAAGATATAAACAGATTATAGAGTTTTTACGCTTGCAAGATGGAACGGCGAAAGAGTGCGCCGTATATATGCAAAAGAGAGGATATATACCAACAAGCGAGCGCAATTTTACCGCGCCACGTTTAACCGAACTAAGCAAAAAGGGAATAGTAGAGCCAATAGGTAAAAAGCTATGTAAATATACAGGGCGTAAAGTTGCGGTATATTCTTTAAAAAAGTAGTTGACGTACAATTAAATATATGATATTATAATAACGGTTGATAATTTAAAAAGGTTTATATAGGTATATACGGGCGTTTATCAACCGTTATTTTTGTCATTTTTCCTCCGAATTATGATATAAATAACGCTTGTATATATCTATATAAGCCTTTTTTTATTATCCAAAATATAAATATAAAGGAGATATAAAAAGATGATAAGAAACGATAATTATATTGTTATTCAAGGATTTATGGTTAACGAGTTAAAGTTAAAAGGTAACGAGTTGCTAGTATATGCGATTATATACGGATTTTCACAAGAGGAAAATAACGTATTTAGCGGGAGCATTAAATATTTATGTGAGTGGACTAACGCAAGCCGTAAAACCATAATTACAACATTACAAGCATTAGTTGAAAAAGATTTAATATTTAAGCAAGACGAAATTATAAACGGGGTAAAGTTTTGTAAATACGGGTGTAAAAATTACACTAGGGGTAGTGTAGAAATTACACTAGGGGGGTGTAAAAATTACACTAGGGGTAGTGTAGAAATTACACCTAATAATATAAATAATAATATAGATAATAATATAAATAATAATATAGTTGTGGACGAACCAACAAAAAGAACACGTTTTATTCCTCCAACACTAGAAGAGGTACAAGCCTATTGTAAAGAACGTAATAACAATGTAGACGCTATTAAGTTTATAAATTACTATGAGGCTAACGGTTGGAAAGTAGGACGTAATAAAATGAAAGATTGGAGAGCGTGCGTTAGAACGTGGGAGCGTAACAACTTTGATAAACCTACTACAAAACGTAAAGCGTTAGTAAATGCCTACGATGATAGTTTAGACGATATTTTATAAGATTAAAAATAATCAATAAAAAAATATAAACTAGATAAAATAAATCATTAACATTTAACCTTTAATCCTTTATAATTGACTTATCAATAAACGAGAGGGGCGATAAGCCCCGAGGATTAAAGGAGGATTTTTAAAATGATGAAATTTGAAACAGGCAAAACATACGAAACGAGATTTATAGGAGACCATAACTTAAAAGTTACTTTTGAGGTAATCAAGAGAACAAAGAGTTTTGTAACAGTTAAAGAGGACGGCGACAGGGTAAGACGTTGTAAGGTTTATAATGATAACGACTACGAGTTTTGTTATCCATACGGACAGTATAGCCATTGTTTAGTATTAACGGCTAGATAATAAAGCAGGGGGCGACAAGCCCCCGTATATGATGGAGGTATAAAATGGAATGGTTTAAAAATGTATTTTTTCGTAGCCTTATAGAAAAAATAAAAAAGAGTGATAAATCGTATATTTGGCTATCTGAAAGACAAACGGCGATTTGTTATAGGTATATGGAAACGTCAAAATATTTTGATTTTTCTTATATCATAATTGGAAATTATCAATATAATTTAAAGATTATGAAGAAAGGCTACGGAAAATTAGAAAAACACGACAAGAAAATAGCATACCATTAAAGGAGGTAAAAGATGGAATTAGGAAACATATTAGATATTAAAACAGATATAAAAGCCGAAGAGGGCGACTACTTACAAGACGGGCTTTTATATTGTGGTAAATGTAACACACCGAAACAAGCAAGAATAAAGATATTAGACGAGGTTAAAACGCCGTTTTGCTTGTGTAAATGCGCTAGCGAGCATTTAAATGCTGAGGAACAAGAGTTAAAACGTTTAGAGCGTGAAAAAGAGATAAACAAAAATCGTTCTATTGGATTTGTAGACAAAGATTTGATAAAATGCACGTTTGAGAACGACGACAGGGCAAACGAACGCTTAACAGACTTAGCGCAACGCTACGCTAACAATTTTTCTTTAATGAGGGAAAAAGGCAAAGGCTTGCTATTGTTTGGAGGTGTTGGAGCGGGTAAAACGTTTATAAGTTGTTGTATCGCTAACAAGTTAATAGATAAGGGCTATAGCGTATTAGTAACAAACTTTGCAAGGATAGTAAACACACTACAGGGAATATACGACGGCAAACAAGATTATATAGACGGGCTTAACAAGTTTTCGTTATTAGTTATTGATGATTTAGCAAGCGAGCGCGACACCGAGTATATGGGCGAGATAATACAAAACGTAATAGACGCGCGTTACCGCGCAGGGCTACCAATTATCATCACAACCAATTTAACGGGCGACGAACTGAAACACCCGCAAGACTTACGAAAACAACGTATATATAGCCGTTTGTTTGAAATGTGCATACCTTACGAGGTAACGGGCAAGGATAGACGCAAGGAAAAATTAAGGGATGATATAAAACAATATAAAGATATATTAGGCTTGTAATTAAATAATAGATTTGATATAATATAAGAGTAGAGGTTAATTTTTAATAAACTTTCTTTAATACAATATCCCCCATTAAAAACGGCGGTTTTTATAGCCGCCGTTTACCCCCAAAAAATAACTCAATAGAGTTAATATAAATCATTTTTAAAAATCTCTTAAAAAACTTTTTAACAACAAAAAAGGAGACAACTTATAAAAGTTGCCTCCCTTTTTAAATTCAAAAGAAGGTAAAAAAATAAATGAAATTAAAAAACCAAACTAGAATTTCCACGCTTTTATTATAGCAAAACAGGGGTTAAAAGTAAATAGGTTAAGGGGTTTATTAAAAAATATCAATAAAAAAAATGTAAAGTAGTTAAAAAACATCATTAACATTTTACCTTTTATGGTTTATAATATGTATATAAGATAAATAAAGGAGGTAAAAAACATATGGAAATTAAGAGATTTGAGGGAATACATAGAACGGCGGTTATCAAGACAAACGAGTATTTTAAAGGTAAATACATAGTAAATTTTTATTATGATGGTTGTCAAGATTATGAGTGGAAAAAAGGTAGCGACGGCGTAGCGAGTGATATAGTAGACGATTTAAAAAAGGCAGAGGCTAAAGCTAAGAGATATATTAAAAAGGATTATAAGTAAGGAGAAAAAATAAAATGATGAAAGTTACATACAAGACATTAGGTGGAGAGAAAAAAACAGATATAGCAATATCTAATATTGAATTTACTACTTATAACAACAAGAGTACAATTAGCTATAAATATAAAAATGAAAATGGCGAGTTTGAAAGAATGTTATATTGTAGTGATATAGTAAGCATAGAGGAAATTTAAGGAGGTGTTATATATGAGATATACAGAGATTTTTTACAAAGTTGATAACAAGGTTTATACTGAGGTAGTAAGAGAGCGCGAGGGATGGGAAAACCAATATTTACAAAGCGTACTAAATGCGATAGAGAGCATAACAGACGCAAAGGGCGTAAAAGTAGTTATTATAGGGATAAAACAACATAGTTAAACAATAAGCGGGGCGATAATCCCCGCAATAATAAACGGCTGAGGAGGTGTAAGAGTGAAACGTAAAGCGATGTATTATAGTAATCTATATTGTACTAAATGCGGTTTAAAAATGGTTATACCGAGACCGCAGGCACGCAAGCGCAAAGAGGGACACATAAAAACGATGTTTTGCGCAAGGTGTAAAACTAAAACAGATTTTAAAGAGACATATAAGGAGGTGTAATATGTTTAATAAGAGTAGTAAAGTACGTTGTTACGTTTGCGGACGTGTAGTAGGTAAGAGAGTAAAGACGGGCGAGTATATCAATAGTCTAGCGGTAACGACAGTAAAGAAAAAAGATAATTGTATCGAGGTAGAGAAAAAACATAGTAAATATTATTTATGTAGTGAGTGTTATAAAAAAGGAGGCAAGTTATGGCAAGAATAAAATTAAGTGACGCAATTAACCGCGTACAGAATAACGAGAACGACAAAGAGGCGGTAAGAGTAATCATTAAAGCAATTAAAGGATTTACGTTGGAGCGACTATTTGAAAACATCGAAAACGAGGCTATAGAGTGCGAGTACGATTTTAACGAGTATGTAAACGACAATAACATAGAGTATAAATATGACGACACGTTAGCGGACGGGCTGAGACGTGCTAACGATTTAATAGAGCAAGCATTAGAGCAAAAATACGAGGTATAAAAAATATCAATAAAAAAGTATAAAGTAGTTAAAAAACATCATTAACATTTAAATATAAAAGCCTTATAATATGTATATAAGATAAATCAAACGGAGGTAATTACTATGAGTAAAACATTGATAAACGCAATAGCAAAAGCAAAAAGAGATATGATTAAATACGAGGGTAGCACAGGCTTATTAGATATAGCATACGGCATAGAGTGGGAGTATTCATTAAATAAAGACGAATTGAAAGTTTTAATTGAAAAAATGAAAGAGTTTAATAAAACACATTGTTTTAATTTATATTCTTAAATAAGTAAGGAGGTAAAAGTTGCAGGGGGCAAAAAGCCCCCGCAATATATGGAGGTAAAAATGGATATAAGAGTAATTAGAGTAAAGCAATATAAAAAGGGCATAACGCTATATAAAAACAACGCGTTAGGCTTATGCAAGACTTACGACGGATTTAATATTGAGGATATAAAAGAGATTATAAAAAAATATCCTAACTATGAGTTAAGGTTTAAATTTGATTAAGGAGGTAGTATATGAAAGTTACAAAGTTATTAAATAAAATACCTAAATGTCAATTAGTACAAATAATGTTACTAAGCGAAGAGGCTGAGGAAATATACAGAGGTAAAGTAGAAAATATAGAGGACGGGTTAAAAATAGACAAATTAAAAGTTGACGGCGTTTGTACATTTAGTAGTTGCGACGACACTATAACGATTTTTGTCACGATGAAATAAAGGAGGGATAAGATGGAGCGCGAAAAACGTAAAAAGGTTATAGCCTACGGCTTAATGATTTTAAGCGTGTTAATTTTCTTTTTTGGAGAATACACGATAAATAGTAACCCGTTAATCGTTCACAAGTATTTAATAGCGCGTATTATCGCGTCGGGTGTTGTTTGGCTAGTGGGATATATTTACCTTGACATATTAGAGGGCAGAATTGAACGTTTTAAAAGACGTTAAAAAATATCAATAAAAAAGTATAAAGTGGTTAAAATATATCATTCAAATTTTACCTCTTATCCCTTATAATAGACTTATCAATAAATGAAAGGGACGCCGAAAGGCGCAAGGTAAAAGAAAATGAAAAAAGTTGATTTATTATTAAGCACATTAAAAGTAATGGCAGAGCATAAGGAGTTATCAAACTTAAACCATATTAAAAAGGACGTTAGCGCAGAGATTACAGTTAAAGGCGGAAAACAAACAAGCACAATAAACGTTTTTGAAAGTTTAGGAGTTTATTTTTTAAATATTAGTAACGCGGTAACATTCCAATTTGAAAACGAAAAAGAATACAAAGAGTATATGGATAAAAACGTTGTAGAATACAAAAATGAAAAAGATATGTATATAAACGGATTTAATCAAATGAGCGAGAAGAGTTGGAACGAGTGGAACGGCAAAGAAGAGGTAGACGAGTAAAGGCAGGGGGCGACAAGCCCCCATAGATTAAGGAGGTAAAATATGGATTTTAAATTTAAAGTAGGAGACAAAGTAAGAACATTAGTAAATAAAGACTATCAAGGCAACGAATTATTCCCAACAGGCACAGAGGGAGTAATAACAGGTATTAACAAAATTGGCGTGATATATCCGTATTGTGTAACATCACAGGACGGGGATTTTTGGTACTATAGCGATGATATGTTAGAACTTATAGAGGATATAAATTTTTTTGTAAACAAATTGAAAGTTTTTAACTTAGTTGGTGAAGTAATAGAAAAAACCGAGGGAGACGACGAGTTATTAAAAGACGTTATTTATTATATCGAGTGTTACAGAAAACGCGAGCATTTAAAGTAAGGAGGTAAATTATGATAAGTGAAACCGAAAAATTATACAATAAGCATTTTAACAGGATAAAAGAGGATATTTACAAATTATATCCATTTATCGAGATAGTAAGCAAAAACGATTATATGACAGGGATTTATTCAACAGGTAAATTAATAAGAATTAGATTTTATTTTAAAAGCGAAATTTACGGGATAGAGCGTACAACGTGTAGGCTTGACAATATGGACGAGTACGAAATGGAAAGATATTTTAATTTAATTAGAGACGATATTATAAAGGCTATTACAGATAAGGTTATAGACGACAAGCGGAACTAAAGGAGGGTAAGTATGAGTAGAGCGGAACAGGTATTAAACGAAAATAAAAAAATAGACAATTTAGTAAAAGAAATCAAAGAACTAAGCGACAATAAATTAAGCAATAACGATATAACTACGTTAACAATAACTAGCATAAATAAACAATTAGTAGATATAAGCGTAACTATGGCGATGATATATGATTTACTTAATAAGGAGGGCGAGTAAATGTTAGACACTTATAACAATTATGTTGATTTAGCGTGTGCGATTATAGAACGCGCTACAGAGGATTATAAATACTTAATACGCAAGACGTACAAAAATACAGATGCACAAAAAAAGGTAAAAAAGATAATAGATTTTTTTGAGAGCGAAAGTTATAAAAAACTTACCGAGGTAAATGGCAAATGGTTGCTAAATGCGGTAAAAGAACAAGTAAGAAATAACGAGGATATAAAGGACGAAAAAAAACGTAAAAATATGGAGGTTACAACAATTATGCAGGTAAAATATGACGAGGGAGCTTACCCACTTTTAAAAGCACATAAACAAGACGCGGGGTACGATATTAAAGCCCGTAATTCTCAGACAATAAAAGCAAAAGGGAGCGCGGTTTTTAGGACAGGCGTACACGTTGCAATCCCTAAAGGTTGCGCGGGCGTCTTAATTAGTAAAAGCGGTTTAAACGTAAATCACTCAATAATTAGTGATGGACTTATCGACGAGGGTTACAATGGAGAAATCGTAGTTAAGTTATACAATTTAGGGCGCGTAGACTATCAAGTAAAAGCGGGCGACAAGATAACTCAGTTAGTTATTACACCCGTTATAGATGCGCTAATTGAACCTGTAGAGCATTTAGACGGCGGAGAACGTGGCACAAATGGATTTGGAAGTAGCGGACGTTAGGAGGGTTATTATGATAGATTTAACAGGATTAAAAAACAACGGCAGGAGCAACAACGAAACAGTTACGGCAGAAATTGACGTTATCAAGTGTTTATATTACCACATATCTTTAAAACCCGACTACAAGCCCACTAATTACAAGTGGAGCGTAGGACGTGAGGTTATGAGGCGTATAAACGAGCATTTTAGCGACGTTTTTACACAAGAGTATACAATAACTAAGTTGTACGGGATAGAGTGCGAAATTGACCGCAAAAACCCCAATAGTATAAGATTATATGAGTTAATAAGTGAGGTAAAAACAAAATGAGAGATATTATATACGAGGCGTTAAGTCTTATATTATCGTTGATTATAATTGGAATTGTTATATTTATCACGACGCGTTGTAGTACGTCAACCTTAGAACCAAAGCAGGAAAAACACAAATATAATACCGAGACTTACAAGGACGACGAGGTAATATATAAAATCATTACAGACAGAGCGGGCGACGTGATTTATTGTGAACCGATGGAGTAAAGGAGGGATTAGATGTTTAAAAAGATTAAGTTTTATAAAAATATATTAGTTGAGATAATCGAGACTTTATGTAGTATATGTTTATATTTAGATAGTCAAGGCAGGCGAGAGCATAACAGGAACGCGGAATATATGAGAGACCATTTTACAAGATTAAAGGGCTTTTCTGAAGAGTTAAGGAAAGATTAAAAAATATCAATTAAAATTTTAAAAGTGCTTAAAATAAATCATTAACATTTTACCTTTTAGGGCTTATAATAGTTACATAGTTAAGGAGAACTTAACAAAGCAAGGAGGATTTTAAAAATGGTAAGAACATATGAAAGAACAATGATGATTAAAGATTTGAGCAAGGCTAGAGTTGAGGTAGTCCATCACGAAACCGAAAACGTAACAAAATATACAGGTTTAAAAAGTTGGAGTATTTATAGTGGAGACGACGCAAAGGAAATCGAAAAAGAACTTGTAAATAATGGCTTAGAGGTTGACGAGTTAGGCGAGTATTTAAGATTAAACTTTACGAACGGAGAAACGGCAACATATAGAAACACAAGCGTATCATTATTTATTTGGTAAAAAGCAAAGCGGGGCGACAAGTCCCGCAAAGATTAAGGAGGTAACATATGACACCAAAGAAGTTAAATTTTAAGGTAGGAGACGAGGTAGTAACAACAAAAGACCACGACTACCAAGAAAATGAAGTATTTCCAATAGGTACAAAAGGCGTAATAACATATATTAACGAAAAATCTAGCGTACCTTATAAAGTAGAGGCAGAGAACGGCGAGTATTGGTTTTATAGCGATGATATGTTAAAAGATGATAACGAAGAGTATACAGACGAGGTAGAAGAGTTAGACATTGAGGCGTATTTAATTGCGGGAGAAGTGCTAGAAAAAGCGAAAGGCAACGGCGGAAAAATAAGAGAAATTATTTATCATCTAAATAATTTTATGAGATATAAGGGGGTATAAATGAATTTTAACGAGATATACGATAAATTTAATAGTGAGTTTTTAACCGCTATGAAACAGGCAAAAACAGACGCAGAAAAAAGCGCGGTAGAAAATCATTTTAAAGAGACGCGTAAAAACATCGCGAAAATGTTATTTAATTAAAAATAATCAATAAGTAGTTAAAAAACATCATTCTAATATATCTCTATTAGGTGTATAATATCTATATACTTAATCAAGGAGGTACAAATAAATGAATATTGAAACTTATGATAGCGGACGCGAGAGCGCATTTGAATATGTTAACGAGTGGTTAAACAACAAATACGACGACGCAAAAAAGGAACTTGACGAACTAGAGGCAGGCTATAAGAAAGAGGCATTAAATGACGACGAGGTAAGGTTAATTGATAGTCTAGTAGATGACGTCCGACAGATATTAGACAGATTTGAAAGAGTTGAATAGTACGAGGGGCGTTAAGCCCCTCAAAAAATCAAAAAGGAGGTTTAAGTTGAGGAGTAACAATATAATAGTTTTACATAGAGATTATGACAATAAAGTAATACTAATAGATATAGATAAGATAAACGCTATAAGTGTAGCTGATAACTCAACACTTGTATATAATTATAATTGGGATTTTAGCGTAAAAGAAGATATAGCAACTATTATGAATAAAATTAAAACTGTAGAAAATAAAAAGAATAAATAACTAGGGAGGTTTAAGATGGCAGATAAAAAAGTAATCAAAATTTTTATAAGTCAACCAATGAGAAACAAGACAAGAGAGGAAATTATATTAGAACGCGAAAAAATAAAAAACGCAATTAAGAGAGATATTTTACCAAACGAAAACATCGAGTTTATAAATAGCGTTTTAGATGAAAACGACGCGAAAAATAAACCGCTATGGTGTTTAGGTAAAAGTATACAGTTATTAAGCGAGGCGGACGTTGTAATATTTATGGAGGGGTACGAAAAAGCAAGAGGGTGTTTAGTTGAAAGACTATGCGCGACAAAATACGGGATAAAAACGTATATTGTATATTATGATAGAGACGGAAAATTATCAGGTTTTGAATACTATTAAAGGAGGTTATAAGTGGTTTTTAATCGAGAAAGAAATAAATATAGCCTAACGCGTGTCGAGCGGGTAGATAAGGACTATTTAAAAGAGTTAGAGTTATATAAGCGTGTGATGGACGGCTTAATAATTGCGCTAGACTTTTTAAGCGATAGCGCGAATATAAACGTAGGTTATTTTAAAAAAGAGTTAAAAGACATATTCAACTATAGCAAGGAGGGGTACAAGATGGTTAATAGTTGTACGGACTACCGCAAAGGCTACGAGGACGCAAAAAAACGCTATATAGAGCGTATTAACAAAGCAATAGCAGAAATAGACGCGGATTATTCAAAAAGCGATTTAAACGGCATTGAAAAACCTTGTAAAGAGTGTTTAGAGAAATACGTTGCAGGAATAAAAAGAGTATTACACGAAATAGAGATAGGTTAGGAGGATAAAAAATGCAAAACAAAGACTTCGAAAAAAGAGCGCAAGAATTAGTTGTAAAATATTTTAATGAGAGGGTAGAGAGTACAGACAAAAACGGAAAAATAACTATTGATGATGTTTTTACAGTTTGGTTATGTAAAATCTTACAGAATAACAAAGCGTTGATAAGTACAAAGGTTAGTGATGGTATGTACTACGAAGTTACATATAACGGAGACAAAGACGAGTTTTACTTAGACGCCTATAAAAAGTGGGAAAATAAATTATACAAGGAGTAAACATATGAGAGTTGCTATTTGTATTATATTTGTTTTACTATGGTTATGCGTAGCAATAGACGGGAGGTAGCTTATGAGTACAAGTGTAATGATAACGGGTATTATATGCCTAACTATCGTAATTGTAACATTTATCGACAAAACAAAATAAATTTTAAAAGGTATTGTAAATATGTTATTGATTTGTTATGATATAAAAAGAGTATATGTTAGCAAATAAAAAAAGGAGGGTATATATGCAGATTAACGAGTTAATAGCATATTTACTAACACCTATTGCGCAAGTAAGTCTAATTATGGGACTTGCTGAGGTATGCAAGAGAGCCGACATTATAAAAACTAAATATATACCAATTTTAGACCTCATCATAGGCGTTATTTTAGGCGTTACTATTGACGGGGTTAGTTTGGGTTATGGAGTAGTTAACGGCGTGTTAGTAGGTATCGCGTTAGGGCTAAGCGCGTGTGGTTTGTTTAGTGGTATTAAAAACATCACAGACAAGGAGGCGGGCGATGATGATTAAAGGTGTAGACGTTTCAAAACATCAAGGCAACATTAAAATACAGGCGATTAAAAACGCGGGTTTTGATTTTGCTATTTTAAGAGGCGGTTATACAGGTTACGGCGCAGGGCGTACAAAGGCAAAAGATAATCAGTACGAAAGATTATACAAAGAGGCTAAGGCGTTGAACTTTCCTATAGGCGTATATTATTATAGTTGCGCTAAGACATTTAACGAGGGCGTAGCTGAGGCTAAATTCTTGTATGATAACTGCCTAAAAGGAAAAACCTTTGAATATCCTATATATATCGATGTAGAGGACGCAACGTGGCAGGCTAAGGACAAGAAAGGCGTTACAGAGGCTATTATAGGTTTTTGTAGCACGTTAGAGGGCTTAGGATATGTAGCAGGCGTTTACGCGTCGCTATATTGGTTTAACAGTAAGATAGATACAAAGCGTTTAGAGAACTGTACTAAATGGATAGCAAGTTGGAGCAATAACAAGCCTAATTTTAACTACTCTAAGTTTGATTTATGGCAGAACTCAGACAACGGACGCGTAGGAAGTATTAGAGTAGATACAAACTATTGTTTTACAGACTTAACCAAAGCAATTAAAGAGGGCGGATTTAATGGTTATACCGCTAAAGCCACAAAAATGGCGAACAAAGACGATAACGAGAAAAAGCCTAAGAGCAATAAGGCTAAAAAGGTTAAAAGCCCTAAAACACAAAAATATGAGGTTAAAAAGGGCGATACATTAAGCGCAATAGCAAAGCGTTATAATACTACAGTAGATAAGTTAGTAAAGCATAATAAAATCAAAAATAGAGACTTAATCTATGTAGGACAGATTATAGAGATAGTATAGGACGTTATAAGACGTTTAAGAGGGGCGGTTAAATGTACAAGGCGTGTAGCAAATGCGGAAAGATACACGATAGTAATTATATATGTACTAAAGGTAAGATATACCGAGGCGGTAACGAGCGTAAGTTAAGAAATACTTACAGATGGGCTAAGAAATCCCGAGAGATAAGAGAGCGGGCGCATAATCTATGTGAGGTTTGCAAAGATAAGGGCGTATATACATACAACGGCTTAGAGGTTCACCACATAATAAAACTTAAAGAGAACGAGGACGGATTATTAGATAATAATAATTTAATATGCTTATGTACGCAACATCACAAGCAAGCAGATAGAGGCGAGATAGACATTGATTATTTAAGGCGGTTAGTTGAGTTAAGAGAACAACCCCCCGCCTTTAATGATGAAGTTTAAAGAGAAAAAAGAAAAC
>AUXO015773328.1_pt1 | contig 34148 bp, 38 predicted proteins | sample 768731 | NCBI WGS metagenome assembly AUXO01 (sample SAMN02715735, study PRJNA202380) | gut metagenome | biome: sheep rumen | host: Ovis aries | place: New Zealand: Palmerston North
GCTCGTTATGGCTTCATTGACCCGATGATTGACTCGGTTCTCGCAACTGTTGGTAAGGGCTTTGATCCGATTAACGCTGATCCGATTGCCTCTAAGGGTGTATATGGTAAGTTCGCTGGTACAGAATTCCGTGAACAGCAATTCCTCCCGTCTATCGAAATTTCTGTAGACCTCGCAAATGAACTCTCTAGCGCTACGGTTTCTGGTTTCGTTCAGGCTGAAGGTGCAGTAACTGCAACTCTCAAGCTCTCTGGTGTAACTAAAGTTATTCCGGCTGGTACTCCGCTCTTCGTTGACGGTATCTATGCTACTAACCTCGTTGGTAACAAGATGAGCTTCCTCAAGGCATTCATTGCTATCGAAGACGCTACTGCTGGTACTGTTACTGTTCGTGCAGTCGATTTCGCTGGTCAAGGCACTAAGGAAGCTGTTAAGGCTGACGGTTCTAATGTTGAAGTCGCTGATTTCGGCGGAAAGAAACTCGTTAATCCGATTGCAGCTGGTACTTACTACACTGGTATCATCCGTGTTGAAGGTGCTCAGGAATTCGATACTCTCAAGAAGGTCGATTGGTCTAATGCTGATCAGACATCTGATTCTGTCGAAGGTTTCACCATCCATGAAGGCCGCGTTGTTGATATCCTCGCTGGTACGAACGTAACTCGTTGGTATGTCGGTGGCGTATCTCAGTGTATTGAACCTCGTGGTGCTGCATTAGTCCTCATCAAGGACGCACAGCCGAACCTCGTAACTATGTAATTTGAAATAACACGCTAAATAATAAAGGCCTTAGGTTAATCCTAAGGTCTTTCTTTATATATTATATATATTATAACTATTATTATTAATATATTCTAGTTAATAGGGCGTTACCCAATTATCAATGTCTTATTTAAGAACATCAACATACTCGTTAATATGACTATCTAGCCAGTAGTTCTTTAAATAATCGTATTGATACTGTAATATCTCACCGTAATGTTTCTTACACTCTTCTATTGTGTGTTCTATTGATAAATACGTTGCATCTGGACTGACTTTCTGCAGTGGGTGAGCATCTTTATAGGGTGAGTCAGGAAAGTCCGTTACAATGCACACACGACCAATTGCACAGCATTCCAAATATTTAAGATTACTCTTACATTTATTAAACACGTTATCAGCTAAAGGAGCAATTACAAACTTAGCCTTACGTGCAATATTACAGAAGCTACGCGGATATGTTGACATTGGATATCCAGGAAATGCTGCTACTGGCTTAATGAAATATGGAGTATTAGCCATAGTAATTACCTTCTTATTAGAAAGATATTTAATCCAGCCGTTATTGAAATCACCAGATTTCTTATTTGCGTTATCATAATGTGTAGCCGATCCAGCATACATAAATATATCTTCTTCAGGAATTGATGTAGCCGTGTCAAACAGCCAGTCTTTAACAGAGAGTCTATTAGGCATTACTGTAATCTTCTTTGGATCAATAAATTCAGATAATGCATTCTTAAGATATTCAGTAGAACACGTAGCCTTATCAATTACCTTTGCAGCGTATTTCTGCATTGCTTCAGTATTAGCTTTGCAGTCTACCTTAGTCTTACAATAATTGTAATCAGGTAATCCTTCTCCTTTATATAGCCATGTCAAATCATCGAAATCTACAATTAATTTAACCCCAGTTGATTCTTTAAATTTAAGCAATGGTTCTAAGCTACCATTCGATGTAATCCGCTGTGTATAGATTATATCTTGGCCAATTCCTTTAAATTTGGTTGGCGGGAATAAATATACTTCTTTACCAATACCTTGAAGCATATTTGCAACCTGAATAAGTCTGTAATAACCACATGCGCCAGTATCGCCAGGGATGATTGTTGTGCTAGGATTTAATGTGCTCATATTATTTCATTTCCTTGTTTATATGTTTAACCTTATGATCAGTTATACTGTCTATATATTCGTCAAGTTCTTCTAAACAATGTGCAATAATAGCTTCTTGTTTAGCCAAATCTTTAGCTTTCTTTGTATAAACATGACAGAATGCTGTGTAACAAATTCTATATGCATAGCTATATATTGAACTACCTTTCTCGACATTGAATGTAGGCAATCCATTAAGTAACTCGAATATAGCTTGATCCGCCAATTCTTCACGCTCATCATAAGGCTTCTTACTAAATTTGGGATTCTCTAATACAATATATATAATCGTATAGATATACATAGCGTATCGATCATTCTGTTCATTCTCTAATCGTTCTTTATTATGCAGCTTTACGACAATATTCGTGAAATCATCTAAATCTAAATCATAGTATTTCGTGAAATTATTATCCTTAAAGCTGATATCCAGTTTACGTTTACGGCCTGGATTCTTCCATTTGGGTAATATTGACATCTTTAACCTCTTATTATATATAGCATAAATATAGTAAATTCTGTAAATTATTGTTTACAATGGCTAAATAATTCTGTATATTCTTATTAAACACTAATTATTAGTTATAACATAAACCATACAGCTATGCTTAGGAGATAAGAATTATATGGTAACAGGTGATCAGGAATTACAGTGGGCTTATTTACTCTGCCCGACTTTCGAACTTTCTAATTCAGAAGGTAAACCATTAACAAACGGCTATATTGAGCTTTATATAGCTGGTACACGAGACAAATATTACGCTGCATCGGACTTTGCTGGAACTTTACATCCGTTTCAGATTCCATTAGACAGTCTTGGTTCTAATATTGTATTAGTCAGCCCAGATAACGCTTACGATATTTACGTTTACAATAGATTCGGTAATCTTGTGATGAGCCGTTATAACGTCGTTCCAACAAATGGTGCAGCTGGCGGCGGTTCTTCTAGTTCTAATATTTCTATTGAATCTGGTGATGGAACTGTTGTAGTTACTGAATCTACTGATCCGGAAACTGGCGTAAAGACATTTGACTTGTCTGTTCCTTCTGTATCTGGTAATCCTTCATTCTGGACTGGCCGTGGTGCTGCAACCATGGGTGTTACTATTAGTGATACAGAATATCATAAGCTTGATATTAGTAACCATTCTATTAGAAATCGTAATGATGATATTACTGTAGTTAATGGTGAATTTAATCTCAAGAAAGGTGTTTATTTCTGGAACGTTACAGTTCAATTAGATAAATATGAAGCTTATGATAATACTCGTCAAAGAGTATTTATTGAGTCTGGCTATAATCGTGGCGCATATACAATGGATATGACCCATGATGAGTCTGAAACTATTTCGTTCTCTGGTATTACTGTAGCCGATTATGATGATACCAAACAGGATATTAAGATTAAATCTGAAGGTGAATCTCCCTTTAAGGCTACACTTTATAACGTATCTATTCATAAATTAAATCAGAACGTTCTTGGCGATAATGGAACTACTTATACTGCTGGTGATTACATTGAAATTACAGAAGATGACGTAATTAATGTAACTGGTCTTACTACTCCAGAAGATGTTGAAGCAATGATTGATGCAGCTATTACTGCTCTGGCTTCTGGTGATATCTATACTGGTGGTGATTACATTAATATTGATGAACATGTAATTTCCGTAACTGGTTTACAGCCTGAAGGTGATTATCTTACTCCAGAAGATCTTGAAGGCTACGCTACTGAAACATACGTTGACAATTCTGTATCTTCCTTTGCTACACATACTGAAGTTTATAATGCTACAGTTACGGCTATAGAAGTTGCAACTGGCGCTATTCCTGATACAGAAGATGTAGAATTTGAAGAATTAGATATCACTCAGTTTGCACAAGCTAGCTCTATTCCTGTTGTAACTGGTTTCGCAACTAGAGATGAAGTATATGAAGCTGTTGTTACTGGTGTTCAACTTGCTACTGCTCAGATTCCAGATCAATTAGAAGCAGGTAATTATATTGATATTACCAATAATACAATTAACGTTACGGGATTGCAGCCGGAAGGAGATTATCTTACAGCTGAAGATTTAGAAGGCTATGCTACTGAAGAATATGTAACTACATACATTGATAATTCTGTATCTTCTTTCGTAACAGAAGAACAGGTAACTGCAATGTTCCCGGAAACTGAAGATGTTACATTTAAAGAACTTGACATCACACAGTTTGCTATGGCTTCTGCTATTCCGGTTGTTACTGGCTTTGCTACACATACTGAAGTATACGAAGCTGTCGTTACTGGCGTTCAGTTAGCTACTTCTATGATTCCTGATTTAGATGGTTACGCTACTGAAGAATATGTAACTACATACGTTGATAATTCTGTATCTTCTTTCGTAACAAATACAGAAGTTTATGATGCAACTGTTACCGCTATTGAAGCAGCTACCGCAGCTATTCCTGATAGTGAAGAAGTTGAATTTGAAGAAATTAATCTTGAAGATTATGCATTAGCTTCTGCTATTCCAGTGGTTACTAGTTATGCTACACATACTGAAGTACATGATGCTACTGTTACAGCTATTGAGCATGTTACTGCATTAATTCCTGATAGTGAAGAAGTTGAATTCGAAGAAATTAATCTTGAAGATTATGCATTAGTTTCTTCTATTCCAGTAGTTACTGGCTTTGCTACACATACAGAAGTGCATGAGGCTACTGTTACTGCTATTGAACATGTTACTGCATTAATTCCTGAAGCTCAAGTTCAGAGTGACTGGACTGAAGCTGATAATACCGATCCTAGCTACATTCAACATAAACCAGAAGAAGTTAGACTTGTTGCAGGCGATAATATTAATATTACAGAAACTGCAACTTCTGTAGTTATTTCAGCTTCTGGTGGTGGTGCTGAATATACAGCTGGTTCAAATATTGGAATAAATAATGATGCTATTTCTCTTAAAGACGTAGTTCATATTGATTCTCGCAATGAAGCACCTGAAGGTTATTTACTTCTTGGTAATATAGTTCATTGGGGTCATGATGATTATGGTCCTGGCATAATGGTTAGTGCTACCATGGATGACTACATGGATAATCGTGGTTATGTATGGTACAATACAAGTGATCAGGGTAGAGATGAACGTTTCTGGGGTCAATATGACTATGATAGAGAAGCAATGTCTGTTTCTGGTGAAAGCTTCTTATCTATTCATGAAGGTGACATCACATATCAAAGAGGTGATTTCGATGGGACTGGCAGAGTACCAGTTATTTGGTCTTGTTCTGGAATGCGCTATGACATTGACAGATTACAAGAAGCTGTAACTGCAATTCCGACAATCGAGTTGAACAGTAGCGATCAGGTTACTGCAATTGACGGTCATACTCTTGCTGGAAGTGGCCAATCTGACAGTAATATTGCAGTATATACTAATAGCAATCTTCCTGATTCTACTCAACTGGATGCCGATATTGCTGCTGGTAAGGCAATTTGTATTATCTACAGTGGACGTAATTATTGGTATGATAGACATAGTTCTGACTACTATTTCTATAGTGTTGATGCTTACTCTGGATTCCTTTATTACCTGTACTATAGACCTTCGAATAATAGATGGTATACTGGTCAGCTCGTAGTAGCATCTCAGTCATGGGTAAATAATAAGGGTTATCTGCCTGCTAGCGCAATCGAACTGAATGCTAATGATCAAGTTACTGCAATCAATAATCATGAAATTGCTGTAGGTGGCGGCGGTACAACATATACAGCTGGTGATTACATCTCTATCGAGAATGATGAAATCGCTGTAACTGGTGTTGGAAATCTTGTAGCAGGTAATAATATTACAATTACTGAATCTGGTAATAATATTACAATTTCTTCAGAAGGTGGTGGCTCTACATATACAGCCGGACAATATATCTCTATTGACAGTAATGACGTAATAGCTGTTACTGGTTTAGCTCCTGTATCTGGTTCTGATGGTATTGCAGTAAATAATAACGTTGTATCTCTTGATACACCTGTTGAAATCGTACCTGGTGATAATATTACAATTTCTGTAACTGGCGCTTCTGCTATTATTTCTGCTCAAGGAGGTGGAGTAACCGAAGCACAATTATATGATGCTACTGTTACGGCTGTACAAGCAGCTACTGGTGCAATCCCAACATTTACAGAAGGTAACTGTGTAGATATAACATCTAATGTTATTTCTTGGGAAACGAGTGCTGGTATTACTGATATTGTTACTGTTTCTGCATTACCTGCAAATCCAGTAGCAACAGTAATTTATTTAATTCCGGAGACCTAATATGAGTATCTATATAGGAAATAATAAATATAAAGAGATATATCTCGGTTCTAATAAGATTTCCGAGGTTTATCTCGGTTCTAATAAGATCTTTAGCGGCGTAGATCCGTATAATCCGCTTGGTTTACCACCTAATACAGTTCGTGTTAGAACAACTAATGGAAATGCTCCAATTAAATACTCTGACACATCTTATGAAACAGCTACTTTAGTTTCAGGAACTAATAATATATATGACATCTATAAGAGTGGAACTTCATTTAAATATTTATTAAATGGTTCTAGTAACGTTGCTGCGGTTCTTGGAGCGAATGCTACGGGAATTACTGATATGTCGTATATGTTTCAGTATTGTGATGCTTTAACTTCCGTCCCATTATTTGATACATCTAGTGTAACTGCCATGAATGGTATGTTTGCATCTAGCGGTATAACTTCCGTCCCATTATTTGATACATCTAGTGTAACTGCCATGAATGGTATGTTTGCATCTAGCGGTATAACTTCCGTCCCATTATTTGATACATCTAATGTTACTATTATGTCAAATATGTTTGCTGGCTGTGAATCTTTAACTACTGTTCCGTTGTTTGATACATCTAATGTTACTACTATGCCGTATATGTTTCAGTATTGTGATGCTTTAACAGCAATTCCATTATTTGATACTTCTAAAGTTACTAATATGACTCGAACATTTGATGATTGTACAAAGGTTGAAAGCGGCGCTTTAGCTTTATATCAACAGGCTTCTACGCAAACAAGACCTCCTTCGAGTCATACTTATTGTTTCCGTAACTGTGGTTCCGATACTACAACCGGAGCAGCAGAATTAGCTCAAATCCCGTCTTCTTGGGGTGGTACAGCTTCTTAATTAAAGGTATTAATATGAATCATGTTTATACAATAACGGTATAATATGGCTAAAGTGATATATACATATAACAATCAAATCTTAAAGAGTACTGATAATGAATGGTATACTGAGCCAGGACCGGCTGATGATGTAACGATTGGCACACAAACATGGAAGATTAAGAACTTGGCTATTGATGATGGACAAGGCGGTATTTCCACACAAACTGTCAATTATGGACAAGGAAATGTAACTGAGTATTACTATACTTGGCAGGCAGCGGTTAGAATAGCTAATTCTATTCCTGGTTGGCATTTACCAACTAATAGTGAATGGGACGCTTTAGCTTCTGCAGTTGGTGGAAGGTTTACAGCTGGAACTAAACTCAAATCTACCTATGGTTGGGAGTCTGGAGGAAACGGAACAGATGATTATGGATTCTCAGTGTTTCCAGCCGGTTATTGGATAAGGACTAGTTTCTACAATTTAGGCACCTGGGCATACTTCTGGACAGCCACCGAGAACACGTCTAGCTACGCCTACTGCTACTATTACTCTAATACAAGTAACGTACAGTCATCGACCACCTACAATAAGACGACACATAGTTTATCTGTTCGACTAGTAAAGGATGCATAATATGAATCACGTATATACAATAAATGGTAGGCCATGCGGCTTTACTATTCCAGATCCAGGCATCAATTTATTACCGATGTCTGACTGGACTATTGCTCCTAAATCAGTTTCTAATAATACTATAACTATTACAAATAATAATACATTAAATCTTTATGGTGTTGGTAACTGGAATGAATTGATATATAGGCGTTATCAGCCAGAAGAATCTGGAACTTATAATTTCAGCATTAAATGGACTGCACCTTTAGGTTTAGATTTCTGGAATTCTCAATCATCTACATCTCTTAGACAATTAGGTGTATGGTTTGATACATCGTTAAATATATCTTATTCATCTGGCTATGAAGGTAACCGTTCTCAAGGTATATTGATGTATGACCATGATAACTGGGGAACTGCAATATCCTTAGAGCAGACTGGAACAGTTACATTGAATTCTTCTACTAACTATTATATATGGTTGTCTTTAGGAACATTAGAAGACTATAAATCACAGATTATAACCTTTACTGAAATGAAATTGGAGAAGCAATAATGTTTAGAATAGCAGCATATAAGGGTGAAATTATTCCTCCAACAGATCCATATAATCCACTTGGTTTACCGCCAAATACAGTTCGTGTTAAGACCTCTGATGGAAATGTTCCGTTTGTAAGTACTAGAACATCTTATGAAACGGCTACTTTAGTAGATGGTACAGCCGATGTTTATGATGTTTATAAGAGCGGAAATGATTTCTCATATCTACTTGATAGCAGTGTGAATGTTATTAAGATTCTCGGTGCTAATACGAAAGATATTGTAAATATGGCCAGAATGTGTTATGGACTTACATATCTTAACGAGGTAGCATTATTTGATACATCTTCGGCCGGCAATATGAGTGTCATGTTCGCAAACTGTACTTCATTAACATCAGTACCATTATTTGATACATCAAACAATGAATCTTTCGCAAGTATGTTCTCTACTTGTAGAAGTTTGACATCTTTGCCAGCATTTGATGTTAGTTCTTGTGTTGGAACTTTCAATATATGTGATTACTGTAGCAGTATTGAGGTATTTCCGTCATTTAGAAATACACATAATATAACTAAATTGTTTACAGCTTTCAGTGGCATGACAAGTCTTAAAGCTTTGCCAGATATGCAGGCTATGTTCCCTAATGTAACTGATGTACGTAGTTGCTTTAGAGGATGTACGGGTGTAGAATCTGGAATCATTGATGCATATAACTACTTATCTACTAAGTCACCTGCTGTAACTAACTACAGTGGATGTTTCACCAACTGTGGTAGAGATACAGTAACTGGTGCTGCAGAATTAGCTCAAATCCCATCTTCTTGGGGTGGAACAGCAACCTAAGATATAATGTAAAGGAGAAATTATGATTATTTCTTATAATAACAAGATTCTTGGAAGAAACAACTTAATTGTAGGCTATGATGGAGGTTCACCAGTATCGCCATTTCCATCTGATATGCATTTCGTATATGTAGCCAATGATTATGATGGTGATAAGATTCCTAATTTAGCTACAAATTCTATATTAGGTAGCTTTAATAGATATGCCTCTGGAACGTTAACTAAGACTGGTAGTGGTAGTAATTGTTATATAACTAATGGTAACAATAGATATAACTATCTTTATGTTGAGATGTCAGCTGAAGATCTTGATCTAATGAAGGCTACTAGTAATACATATACATATTATTTCAGATATGTATATAATTCTAGTGATACTGGTGGTATTCTTTGTTGGAGAGCATCCTCTCCATCATATGGTGGTGGTGATGGTTATGTATATATGTTTAGATGTTCTGGTGCAAATATTCAATTCCACACGACTAGTGGTACTAATACTGGTTTATCTCTTACTTCAGATACAGTATATAAGGCTACAGTAAACGGTAATAGTGTAAATATAGTAGATTTAAACGATAATACTAAATCCTGGACTTATTCTGGCGGTAGCTTCTCTAGAACAATGAACAGAATGATGACTACTTTCTGGGCCGGCTATAGTTCTGAATATGCGCCAAATGCTCAATTCTATGGTGCAGCTGGTATTGCACGTGCTACTACAGCTGAAGAAGATAATCAGATTAAGACATTCTTGATAACACAAGGAGTTTAAATCTAATTATTATACAAGAAATTTAAGGAGAATTTATTATGGCAATAACCGTTTATACATATAACGATAAAGTATTGAAGAATGTAGCTACCGACAAGTGGCTGAAGAAGAAAGAAGGACCTGCAGGATTCGTAATGGATGCAAGCAATGCAACAATCAGTGGAAGTTGGATATATTGGCAAAGTCCGGCTTATCCAAACGGTTATAATGGTAATGGAAAGAGTTATACTATAGTAAATAATAACAACGGTGACGTGTATATCCAATCTCCTGGCTTAATGTATCTATCTGCTAACAATATAACTACAGGAGGTCCTGCAGCTATTCCAGCTGCTGATATGGTAACAGGTTCTGGTACTATGAAGGCCAATTCTGCAGGTGTCGCGTCAGGTTATGGTACGTATTTGGGTATGACTTTAAATAGTACTGGATCTACACCAACTGCTGAGCAAGTACAGACGTATGCATCAAATTTAACAATTACAATCTTAGATCCTTAATACGAGTAACACCAGTAGCACAGCTTCTTAATTAAAGGTAATAAATGATTCTATATAATGACAGGATAATTACTAATTCTGTAGGCAAATGGTTTCAACGTCCACTACATATGGTTACTACTCATGGTAATCATGGTAGCGTTAATGCTAATCCTAATATGGGAGAATTTGGAACTAATGTGACGTTGAGTAATACGCCAGATACAGGATATAATTTCACTGGCTACAGTATAGCTGGTGATGGTGCTTCATTATCTGGAAATACCTTAATTATTGGTTATTCTGACGTTTCAGTAACTGGTAATTTCGGAATTAATACATATTCTATTACATACTCTAGTGTAGCTAATGGTAGCTTTACTGGTCCTTCTTCAGCTACTTATGGTAGTACTGTTACTATTACGGCTAATCCGTCTTCTGGTTATAAGCTGAATTATATTACTGTAAATGGTGTTAGAATTACCGGAAATACATTTACTATGCCGGCTGGACCAGTTACTATTTCTGGATCTTTCGCAGTAGATTATAATCCTCTTAATTTACCGCCTTATACTATAAGAATTAAGGTAGAACCAGGCTTTACACCTAGCTGGGTATCTGCATATGATGGCTGGGGTGATTCAGGGAGCCAAGTATCTGGTCAAACTGATGTATGGGATATTTATTGTGAACATTCAGGCGTAAGAAACATATTTATCAATGGTAAAGAAAGTAAAGTATATAAGATATTAGGTGCTAATCTGGGAGATATTACTGATTTATATGGTATGTGTGCAGCTTGTATAAATTTAACTTCTGTAGCTATATTTGATACTAGCAATGCAACTACTATGGAAGATATGTTTGCTGGCTGTGAATCTTTAACTACTGTTCCGTTGTTTGATACTTCTAAAGTAACAAAGTTTACTAATATGTTTGGTAGAAAGTCATATCAAGGACATGACTATTATTGCCATTCATTAACATCTGTTCCATTATTTGACATGTCTAGCGCAGTAACTACAGAGAGAATGTTCTTCTGCTGTTCAAGCTTAATAAATGTGCCTACATTTAATACTAGCAATGTTACTAATATGTATGGTATGTTTGATCAATGTTCTTCATTGACTACTGTTCCTTTATTAGATACTTCTAAAGTAACTACTATGGGCTATATGTTTAATCAATGCACGTCATTGACATCTGTTCCTAAGTTTAATACGGCTAGTGTTACTAATATGTATAGAACATTTAGAAATTGTACTTCTTTGACTACTGTGCCATTATTTAATACTAGCAGTGTTACTAGCATGGATGGTACGTTTGGTGGATGTACTTCTTTAACTTCAGTTCCACAATTTAATACGGCTAATGTTACTACAGTAGAAAGTATGTTTAATGGTTGTTCTTCGTTAACTACTATACCATTATTTAATACAAGTAATGTTACTACTATGGGAACTTTCTGTACCGGTTGTAATGCATTAACAAGAATTCCATTATTTAACACCTCTAAAGTTAGAAATGTAATAGGTGCTTTCGGCAATTGTTGGAAAGTTCAATCTGGTGCTTTAGCTTTATATAATCAAATGGCTAATCAAACTAATCCACCATCTTCTCATCGTGAATGTTTCTACAGATGTGGCCGTGATACTACATCTGGCGCAGCTGAATTAGCACAGATTCCAGATGACTGGAAATAAGGAGATTTATGAAACAGAATTATGTAGCTACAAATTTAGAACAAGATTTCACAGCTGAAGAGAAAGCTCAGGCTAGAGAGAATATCGGAATTGACCTCGATAGCTTCTCCGACGGTTCCAACGTCAAGTTCGCTGGGGCGTTGTCGGAAGTAGACCTCTCCAAGGCGGACATGAAGATTTACAGGGATAGAAATCAGTCTCCAACGTTAGACTATTCTAAACTTTATATTAAGAACGAATACAACAACAGCAAGACCTACACCATGGTAGATTCCGACGCCGCATCCGGCTATCTCTTCAAGCTAGCGTCAGGCCCGATTGTATCACAGCCGATTGATTTCCCTCGTCTTGGTCCTAACATGCAGCTGCTCTCTACCGAAATCGTAAATATCGATTCGTACGACTACGACCTAAATATCAAGGAAGGAAAGTCTTACGTACTGAACTGTGATTCGACTGCAGGTAATATCAACTTGATCACGAACGTAACGGATCATCCAGTTTATACGATTATCAATATCAATGCGGACGGTTCCGGCTCCTGCCCTTCTATTTCAGTCAACTGGCAGGATGAAGCATTAAATGATTGTCGTTCTAGTTTCCAGTTCATGGACAACTTATCCAATGCGCAGTATATAATGCACGTATATATCCAGAAGCTGTACAAGGAATCTGCACAGCAATACTACAGCGTGGCACGAGTAATGGATTATCCGGTCGCTTACAGGTTGATTCCTGAAGATGTCGATACCAACATAGATTCTGTCGTCCAGGTAGGCGCAGTATATTAATATGGATATAATCTGCTTGACACCTATAGCGCCAGGAACTGTTCTTGCTCCTTACTATTTGGGGTTACCGAGGTTAATTTCAGAATTAGCCCCGATTCCCGGTTTATGTAGAGAAGCAAATATTAATATGAATAGAGTAAGATTACAGCATTTATTTAGTAAATTGAAATATATCTATACTCATGTTCTATTAATGGACTCTGATGTTATCATATATCCAAGAGATTTAGACCTATTAATTCAGAATTGGAAACCTGAAACTACACCGTGTATAAGGACTAAACGTGCAAACATAGGTCATGTAGTAACATCATGTGCATTGGTTGGAGTTACAGATTATGTAAAGGTCAAATACTTGGAGAATGTTGGGCAATGTCAATGTAATAAATTACCAAATCCGTTCTACATAGAAGGTACAGAAGGTAAGGAGATTAAAGATGGAAGAACAACTCACTAACATATTACAAACGGACAATCCTAATGCAAATCAGGGGTAAATTATGGAAGAAGTATTAACTAATGCATTTCAATCAGGTAATGTAACAGCTATAATTGCAGCTGTTGTTGTGTATGTAATTATTTACATGCAGCGTAACAGTACAGCTTCTAAACGTGATGAAGATAGTCAGAGTATACACGATGATATACTTAAATTAAGATTTGAAGTCGACAATTTGAAACATAGCGACGTTCATAAGGAAGAAATTCTGGAAGATTTAAGGAATCAGCTGAATATTCTTAACACTAATTTGGCTAAGCTTTCTGTTACTATAGAAGGAATGGAGAAGAGAAATGAAGACAAGAGATAAATTAGATATTTCATTATTTATCGTGCAGCTAATTGTTGCATTAAAGACGTTATTCTCTAAGGAGAAGAAGGATGATAACTGATATACTGATTGGCCTGACTACAGTTCTATTTATTACTCTCGTGCTACTGCTTGGATCGTTATGGTTTGATAGTGAAGATGGCACATGGGGTAAGAAAGATGATAAATAGTTGCGATGAATGTAATGAGAAGTGTAAATACCTTACAGAATGCTTAGAATCGAGTTATAACGAGATGTTAAGACGTTGTAATGTAGATATACAGGACAAGACAGAAACGAGCTCAGAAGTGCTTCAGAATGCGAAAGAACAAGGATTGGGAGAAGGAATAGGATTTCAAAGACTTAGACGTATAACTGGCTATCTAGTTGGAGACGTTTCTAGGTGGAATAATGGTAAATATTCAGAATTAAAGGATAGGGTGAAACATGGCTGACAATATTATAACTATCATGCTTAATACTGATAATAAAGTTAATAAGAAAGAAATTGTTAATCCGGTTATTATTAATAGATATAAACGGGATGAATATAACAAAGTAAATAAATAAACAAGAAATCCTCTGAAGCGGCTGCGACAGAGGATTCTTTGATTAACTATGTGTATGAGGAATTAAGTTATGACTGTAGAAGATAAACTCTCGACATACTAAGCAGCGATACATGGTGAAAGGGATGAAGTGTGACATGATTTATTGCAGTCAAGTGGTATATACTGCATTTATGCTACCGTTCTGTCAAATTCTTGACTGTTTCACGTGGGTATAAATATATAGAAAGGTTAATGTGATATGAAACAATACGTGAAACAGTCATAAACTCTTTGAATGATTATAATATAGTAAATTATTTACGTCTTGTAAACCCCTATTTATTGTTCTGATTTAATTGTATAGTGAATTCTGTAATTATTCTTATTGTCTATTAGGTCAACATAGGCTGCATATACTGGAAATAGACACGTTTCTAGCTTAATTGACTTATTTCCTTTAAACACGTTATGTTTACCATATGCTAGCCTATTGTAAACGCGGTTAAGTTCTTTAAGACTGATTACTTCTTTATTTATTACTTTCATATTTATTCCTTTATGCGAATGTGTTATATAATGGGGGGGGAAAGGGAGTATATATGGGGGGATATATATAATATTATTTACTATGATTCAATACATTAAGTTGTGATCTACAACCACAATCGTTAAATACATCGACACAGAATTTATTATAATATTCTTCTGCAGCTACTGATATCATAGCTTTCATAGTTAGTAAATCTATATCTTTAGACTGTTTGTTATTGAAACAGAAACAGTCGTAAATAGGTAATACTTTATATCCTAAACTCATCATCTTCTCAATAGCACCTATATAGACACATGACTCATGCATGAATATTTCAGAATTATAGGATTTACCTATTACATCGTTTAACTTAAACTTCAGAGCATCGAATATATTGAGTAATTCATCGTTATATCCATCCAATTTCTTTCTGTCAATAAATCGTCTAGTAGCTTCTACTGCGGTTGACGTGAAGTATACAGTATTACATATAGTCTTAAACTCATTACGGTCTTCTCTGGACTCAAATTCATTACCGTATAGGTATTTATATATGTCACCAGAATAATCCATCCAGGACCCATTATTGAGCAAATATGTGACTCTGAATATACTACCGTTAACATCATACTTATGATAGTCTTCGCCTAGCATATCCTTATTGAGTGTTTCACGAGCTTCTTTGGGATAACAAGCATATTCAGAAGTATAACGTATGCTAAATTTATTATAGCTATAATGATGTTCGATATTAGGTTCGAACTTAATTTCGTAAAGGCTACCTTTCCAGTTATTTGCAGTATTTATTTCTTCTACAATATTCTGATAATAACGTATCTGTGGATATCGTAAATACAACAATTCAATCAGTTCTTCTTCAGAAAGATCTAGAAGTTGCCGAGGTCTCTTCTTAGCGTTGATTGTTACGTATTGTAATTTAGATAAATCTAATTGTTTACTCATATTTGTTTCCTTTATTATATTATCTCTCTCCCTTATTCCCCTTCTCTCTCCATTATATAACACATTCGTTTCTAATATAAGATTCAAGAGTTCTTTATTGATTCTATAAGTGAAAGACTGATTGATATTATGATTAAAGCTTGCATAATTACTGACTAATTCCAATAGTCCTATATTTCTAGCCATTTGCAATATTCTGTTTACCTTCATCGGATAGCCGTAAAGCTTTATAAGAAATTTAGAATTGCAGCTTAAAGCAATAGCGTCATGAAAGTTATCTGGTAATAACTTATACTTGTTACATAATAATGCAAGCTCTTTAATATTGTTTCGCCATTTACGGCCAAGCTTATTTATTAGTTCTTCTTCAGTCATATATTATTTATTAAATAAAGATAGTAAATCTTGTAAAGTTTGTAAACCCTTAGTATTCAGTAATAAACAGTATGAATTCTTCAATTCTAGGCGGGCCCGCGCCCCCTTTCTTTATAATAATATTATTATAGAAGAACACACACTAAATTTGCAAATTTAAGTGATTCCAATTCTATTAACAATTGAAATAAAGTGTGTGCCTTGCGTGCAGCGCTGTATATTGTGTCCCCAATGTCCAAATTTAATCATGACATACTATATACTGTATTTAGCGGCACATAGTAAAGTGTGTGCCTAGTGTGTGCCATTGCGTGCCTAAATACAAAGTTTAGAATATTTCTGTTATATATATTATGTAACAAATAATTTACTATATTTAAGGAATAATATGAAGATAGCAACAATAGATATTGAAGGAGACGGCCTTTCTAAGGATTTAAATCAGAAATTGTTTAAGACTGGTGGTCATTATGATCCTGATACACGTTTATGGTGTATTACATTTACAGATGATAATGGAACTGATACATATGTTTGTAAATTACCGCCAATTCCTAGAGCAGGCAGAAAGGCTTATCATAAAGTAACTACAAAGGTTCCTAATGAAATTAATGGACATAGGATAACTGAAGTAACAGATTATTGGAGTTTCTTAGATACTATATATTTATTGTTGAAACGCTATAAGCTTAGCGGTTATAAGATTTGTTTCAAAGGTTATGGTAAATATAATTATGACAAAGATATGTTGGAAATTATATTTAAGAAGTTTAATATAGATACTGATGTATTAGATTGCTTAATAAATGCTCATAAATCAACCGTGGGACGTTGGAAAGAGACAGGTAAGCAAATACATACCGGAATTAGAATACCAAACCAGGAATACATTATAAACGGAATTAAACACAATATTGAAGACAGTATACAATTATATAATTTGGTAATGGAATATGTACAACGAGCAGCAAATTGAAGATATGAAGAGAAGAGTCAGAGAACAAGATACTAAGGTATTTGATATTTGGCTAAATCAATATAATAAAGAAGAAGATAAAGATAGGTATTATGACCCAAGATACGATCAAGAATGATATTGAAAGAAGATGTTAAATAATGACTAGTAATGAATTAAATTTGATAGTAGAAACAATAAATAACTTATCAATACATTTAGATAATATAACTACTGCATTAAGCTGGATTATGGTTGCATTATGGACAATAGTAGTTATAAAGTTAATACAAGACAAATAAGGAGTAGAATATGACTGATATACAAGCAGATATAATGGAAATCAAACAGACGTTGAAACAAATGCAGCATGATATTAACACAATTAAGAATATAAATGCTGATTATTTCGATTGGAATTCTGACATTTATCAAGATGTACCACCATATATTCCAACACAAGGCTGCAGTTTAGAAGATCAAATGAATGCAATTAAGAAATATGACGAATATTGTGAAAGACATCCAGAGTTTATCGGTGGTTTAGTTAAAGGGGAATAATAATGCAAATAATCGTATCAATGACTACATGGTCTAAGAGAATCGGAAGCTGCAAACCAACTTTAGATTCAATTCTTAACCAGACTAGAAAGCCAGATTTAATTGAAATTAACCTTGATAGGGACAATTTCCCAAATGAACGTAAAGATATACCAGAATGGCTAGTTCAAATGGAGAATGATAATTATAATTTACATATCTATTTCCAGGAACATGACATGCATGTTTGGGAGAAATTTGTTCCGACGTTCAGACGTCATAATGAAGATTTCATTTCAGTAACACTAGATTGTGACGTTAATTATCCACCAACGTATATTGAAGAAATTGAGAAGAATATGCAGGATGCGGACTGGCTATGTACACAGCATGATGATATGACTCAAGGCCAATACATGGTTTATGGTCCTAAAGCAGTAAAGTTGATGACTGAAAGGGTAACTGATTCAGTTATACAGGATATTGACTTGGATGATCACTTCATTGGACACTTATTGTTCCAATCTGGATTGAATAGAGGAAAGAAGATAGAATCCAAATGCGAAGACAGACAAGAAGGTTATAGCTTTAGACGATTCTTCGTAGATGGTTATGATGATGCTGAACTTAAAGACAGCACATGTGATTATCCGCAAAGACAGTTCATTAAGGAAAGAATATTAATGCACAATAAATATAGAGTTGGTTAATGAATAAGAATCCAAGAAAGAAGAAAGTAGCTAAAGAAACTGATCCTAAGGTATTATTCAGACGTTCTAAAGCATGGTCTAATTTCAGACTTAAATTAAGGAAGAAACAGAAATACGACTATGTAACAGGATCTCCATTGGCCAAGAATGCTAACTGCCATCATTTGTGCGAAGACCCTAGACAATATGAAGATATTTCAGATGAAGAAAGATTCGTTATGTTAAATTCCACAAGTCACACCGTTATACATTACTTATGGGGTGACGGTAAACGTAGGTATAACTGGAAAGAACGTCTTCAGAAGCTTAAAGAACTCTGTGAAATGATGGATGCGGCAAATCCAGAATTGAAAGACTAATTATTTAATATAATGGCGCAACATGAATGGAATTACTTTCCGCAATGTTGCATAGAAGGTTCCTAAGAGGCTAAACCTCGTGTTGGTTCGAATCCAACTTGCGCCATTAATTTAGGGCTCGCATGTACCAAGGAGGCGAGAAGGCTTTGCAAGCCATCTGTGGTGGTTTCGATTACCACCGGGTCCATTATTAGCCAGTATGGCAGAGAGGCTGAATGCGCGTGACTGTAGATCACGTCCTTCAATAGGTTAACATCGGTGGTTCAAATCCATCTGCTGGCATAAGGATTATTTATGGCAACAAATAAGAAACAAATAAAGAGAGAAATTAACGAAGCACAAGAACCATTAAGAGATACAGCTAAAGATATTCCTTTACTCTTAGCCTGTATTCTTAAGGAACTTGAAGAGAATAATAAATATCTTAAATTATTGTCTAAGCTATCGGCTATAGATCATGGGATAGAATAATGATAAACATTGAAGGAGCATATATGTTCTGTAAAGAAGATATATGTAATATCGAGAATTATTATGACGCAGTAGCCGACGATACTGAAATATGGGTATGTCATCATCGAGATGAAGTTAGAATATTACCCTCTGGTATGATAGCTAAGCGTTCAAGAGAAGAACTTAAGGAAGTTGGTAGGTACTATAATTGTCCAGCCAATGAACTAATATTTATGAAACGCTCAGACCATGCTAGATTGCATAGTACAGGCCATGTACCTTCAGATGAAACAAGAGCTAAGTTATCTAATTCTGCATATAAACAATGGGCTAATCAGCGTAATACAGAAACTGGTAAGAAGATAATTAATAATTTGAAATGTACTCACAAAGGTGAACATTGGAGAGTTGTTAATGGAAGGAGGGAATATTATGAAGTTGTCTGAGTGGATTTCTAATAACTTCAAGCATGTTACGTTTGAAGAATATATTGGTAATTTGAAAGTTCCAAAGATTAATGTGGAACTTACTTATGGCCTATTATCTACAGAGAATAAAGAAGAGTTTCAGAAGCTTGTATTCCATCTAGCACCATTAGGAACAATAATTGATAGTATTTCAGATGATTTCTATGAAGGAAAGATTCTGCTATTACGTAATATGTTGACTAGAATGTTAATGGAAGAACCGAATCATAAATTGGCTGATAGATTCCTTAATATACTAGAACGTAGAGATAAGGCACATTGGAGCAAAGATAAGAAGGTAACTGAAATAAAGGCTGAGTCTGTTCCTGATAATAACAATAACAATAGCCCATTCAATATTACGTTTACTGTTAAAGAATAATGAATTTAGAATTATCTAAATGGCAACAAGAATTTATCAAGAGGTTCGATGATCCTCTTGTTATTGCTTGTACAGCTATTTCTGCTGGAAAGACACGTATATTAGCAACATGGCTAGTATTGCAATGTCTTCAGAAACCAGGTATTCGTGGTATAATGATTGCACAGACACATTCTGCATTAAAGAAAGTGTTGATTAGAGAAATTATTAACTTTGCTACGGTAATCGGCGTAACACTTAAATACAATGGTTCTTCTCAGGAAATTTATTTCGAGAATGGTTCTGTATTATTTGGTTATACTTCTGAGAATCCATCTTCTGTATTAGGTTTGACTGAAATTGCATTGCTGGCAATCGATGAAGCTGCATACTGCTGTGAAGAAATTTATAACTATGCTAAGGACCGTATGAGAGGTTCCAAATATCCGTCAATGACCAGACTGATTTCTTCTCCGTCTACATTGGATAAAGTTCAGAACTGGTTTAGTAAGATAGTTAAGGAACATGAAGATAGCGTTATACATGCTACATATAGGGATAATCCATTTACTTCTGAAGAATTCAAGAAAGAACTTGAAGACCGTTACGGTATTGGTTCTAATCTATTCAGACAACAATGTTTAGGTGAAATATTTGATACTGACGTAGCTTCACAGATTATATTCAGACATGAATTTCCTGCAGAGAAGAGAGATAACGGTAAAGAACATTGGTTCGGTATGGACGCAAGCGGCGTTGGAGCTGACTCTGATATGTATGCTGTTATCGATAAGTTTGGAATGGTAGACTATATAGAGAAAGTTGAAGCTAGCACGCAGCAGAAAGCCGGTATCGTATCGATGTTATATGACAAATATAAAGTCAAATATGGCAATATAGATATGACTGGTGGCTATGGACAAGGAGTATATGACCTATCCAGAGATAAGAATTTAGCTATTTCAGGTATCAATTTCGCTCAGAAAGCAATAGATTTAGATAAATATCCTAATGCTAGAACTGAAATATATCTAGAATTGGCTAAAGCAATTAAACAAGGATTCTGGGTTAACGATATAGTTAAAGAAGAAATGCTGGCACAGGCTTTATTTATTAACAATAGAGGACAAGGCCAACTAGTACCTAAAGATGACGTTAAGAAGATATTAGGTCATTCACCAGACTTATGTGACGCTGTTGCATTAGCTGTTTATGCTATGAATCATGGCGAACAGATGCCTGAATATTCAGCTAAGAAAGCAACAGATATTGCAAATAGATATTTAGCATATTTCAATAGGTATAATTGATGATTGATTGTTCTAAATGTAAACATCATAGCTGCTGTAAACACGTAATTCCTGAGTTAGCAAGAGATAATTCCACAATTTGCCGGTTCTTCGACGAGGAGACCGGCCTTTGTACTATATATACAAATAGACCATGGATTTGCAATACAGATTACATGTATGAGCATTATTATAAAGATAGAATGACTAGAGAAGAGTATGACAGAAGAAATTCAGAAGCATGCAAGCTATTAAATTCTAATTATTAGATAAAGTTTAATAATAAGGAGATATTTATGGCTTCTGTCAGAGAAATTATTAAAGAGGCTACAGTTCGTATTAATCTTGTTCCTAGAAAGCAGGCTATTCCAGGTGATATTCTTGAAACTGCCTATAAGCTGCTTAAAGGTATTGTAGCCAAATACAATAGTGACAATCTGCTTAATTTCACACAGAATTCTATAATCGTTAAGAATTCTGAATTTACTCATATATATGACGAGACAGACTTTATGAAGGGAAAGAATAATCTTTATTTCCCGACTGTTGAAGCATTACATGCTTATATTCCGTCTGAAACAGAATTTAACGACAATACATGGGCTATGGTAGAAGGTGTTGAAGATACAGTTTATGTAGTATTTAATCCAGCTTTGAATGTATACGCCTGGAGAGCTCAGACTATTCTGGATTATCTGCAACCTAGAATTCAGGAAATGAAGAAATATATGGCCATGAATCATGTATGTGTTAGAGACGTGGCTAAGATTAATTCTGTTTATGTCGTTACCGACGTTGGACAGCCTTATAAGATGTATTACGAGCTTAAATTTATGCCGGCTGCAGAATTTGACAATTATATGAATGATGCCAATGTATTTACTGTAGTCGAGAAATCTGAAGGTGAATGGGTAATGCAGGTTAAGCCATGGACATATAGACTTAATGACAGGAGACTGAAGATTAACTATAACGAAGCAATCGACTTCGATCTTGAATCAGATCTCTATATTCCAGATAACTATGTCGAATTACTTATTGTTGCATTGGCACATAAGCTGGCTTTACAATATCCTAGACTTGACGATGCTCAAATGAACAGACTTGAGAACGAGGTTAGGGTATTAGTTGACAATGTTAGAACGCCTAAATCTATTACTAGAATGGTCTTAAGAGACAAATATGAATATTGGCCAGGTTATAGAACAATGACACAGGCTGAATTAATGGCAGGTTATACCGTATAAGGAGATTACATGGCCAATAATGTTAAATTAATTGAGAATATTGCAGGAAGCATTACACGTTCTAATCTAGCTAAGGTAGGCCTTGGAGAGTCGACGAATATGTATGTGGAAACTCAGAATCCGTCTGAGCATTCCTGTAGTATTCTAATGAGAACAATTCAGGGTCAGGTAAAGGCAGCTAATATCGGCGGTAAATGTCGTGGTATGTATCGTGTATCAAGAGGCTACGATAACCGTCCTGTGTTGTATGCAGTTTATGGTAATAACCTTTATCTAATCAATGAAGATAATACATACAATTACATAGCTACTATTAGTTCGAACGGAACTGAATGTCATATGACTGAAACTGGTGGCTATGGTTCTGCACATCCACATCTTATTATTACTGATGGTTATAGCGTATATGCAGTAAACAGTGGCCTTTCTATCGGTGATCAGCAGGTAGACTTCAGAAGAATTAGATTACCGTTACGAGTAAATTCTAAAGATACTTATATTAAGCCAACTCATTGCGCATATCTTTATGGTTATCTGATTGTCAATGACGCTGGAACGGATGCATTCTATACATCTTATCAATATCCGTTTGAAATTGAGAATTCTGAAGATGCTGAATTCTATGATGAAAGATCTGAATTTATTGTATGGTGGAATACATTAGATAAAGATACACAGCAGCAATATATGGCTGGTGAAATCCAGGATGTTTATTACGATAAATATAAAGGTTTCATTACTGGCACAGCTGACGATACGCCAGAGAAATATGATATATTCAGAGTTAATACTGTTCAGTATGCAAATTATGGCTTCGTGACATATTCTGAATGGTCAAGCGACAATACGATCGGCTTAATTTCTAATGGCTCTAAACTTTACACATTTGGTGAACGTAGCTGGCAGGTATTCTCTTATAATGATGACGTAAACAATCCATTTAGTTCTCCTGACAATGCTGCAGGTAATATCGGTATTAAAGCACCTAATAGTTTAGCTATGTTAGGTAATACTGTATTATGGCTTGGTTCTTCTGATATTGGTGATAATGGCGTATTCATGATTACTGATACTGCTATTAAGAGAATTTCTACACAGGATATCGAAAGAGAACTGGTTAAGATGGTTAATCCAGAGAACGCTTATTCTTCTATCTGGCAGGAACATCAGCATGTATTCTATTCTATTACGTTTGAAGATTCTAAGAAGACTTATGTATATGACGTAAATGAAGATGCATGGCATTATAGAGCTTCATATGATCCATTTAATAGATTAACATTCTGGCGCTATAATCACGCTACATTTGCCTATGGAAAGATTTACTTAGGAACTGATAATGCTTTAGTATATAATGACGAGAACAAATATACAGAACATGACGAAAGACCAATTCTTAAGGTTAGGAGAGGTGGTGTATTAACTTCTAATGATTGTCCGTTCTATATAGATTCTGCTGAACTTATCATCAACAATGGCCAGCACAGCTTTAATGATCAGTATGGTAATCTTGAACTTAATCCTAGATTGTCTATTAGATATAGCTGGGACGGTTCTACATGGTCTGATTATGAAGACTACTGGATGGGCAAGATTGGTCAGTATGATTATTCTACTACCATATATCAGTTAGGTATGGGTAAATATTTCACATTAGAAATATCTTCTACTGAACCAGTTCCAATGGCTATAGAGAATCTGAAGATTTCGTTTAGTCCATGTTCTAACTTTATTTAAGGAGAAATATGAATAAGGTAGAGCTTAAAGTTATAAGATTTGACGAAAGTAATAAGAATATCGAAGCTTTGAAAGGACAATATGGCCAGTTAAGTGACGGTAAAGGTGTATTCACGTTACTAAAGAATGTTCTATTAGTTAACCTTCTTCCAGGAGCTAAATATAACGAAATACAACTTCCTACCGTTTACGATGGCTTTATTCAGCTTTCTAATGGTGGTAGAATTCAGATAAAGAACAGTATATTAACATGCGAATTACCAGCTGGAGTATCAGGATTTGGTCAGTTGGTATTAAAGAAATGGAATTAATAACTAATTATTAGGAAAGAAATTAAGGAGATAACGATATGGTACCTTTAATTGTGGCCGGCGCTATAGCTGGCGCAGCTAGCCAACTCGGTGGGGCTGCAATCCAAGGATATTATTCAAATGAGGCTTCCAAGAGAGAAGCAAATGCTCGAAAGGATGCTGCAAATCAGTTACGTCAGCAAGGCGCAATTACTGATGCACAGTATAATCAGTTAATTAACCAGATTAATCAATATTATAATACACGTGGTTCTTTAGGAACTCAGCAAGATGTAAATGCCTATAAACAGGCTATTGCTGGTTATAATCCTGAAGATTATGCTGCTGATGTAGGTGAATTTAACTACGGAAAGTCAGTAGAAGATTTCACGAATCCATATTATGCACAGATTATTGGCCAGACACGTGATGCTTTACAGCATAGCGCCGCTGGTGCAGGATTAGGTCGTGGAACTGGTGCAGCTTTAGGTATTGCTCAAGGTGTAGCTTCTAAGTCTGACGAACTTTATAATACTGCATTGAATCAGTATAACCAGGATAGACAGTTTGAATATCAGAAATATGCAGATGCAATTAGAAATAATCAGAATAGACTCAATGCTCTCAATACTGCACAACAGTATAAGATTGGTTTACAAGGTAATTTAGCTTCTGATTATTACAATACTCAAGATGCACGTATGAGTGACGTAATGCAGGCACAACAAGATAGACTTAATGCTCAGACAGGATATGCCTCAGCTATTGCAGGTCTTTATTAATAGGAGTTAAACATGGCAATTTATCAAAGAGACAATATTAATTACGGTGGAATGCTCGGCAACGCCATGGCTAATCGTGCAAATTATTTGCAACGTAGATATGACCGTGTTGCTCAGATGGGCCAGAACTGGGGTAATGCAGTTCAGCAGAGTGGCAAGACTATACAGGACGCTTTATATAAGATTGCTGGTAATTATTATGAACAGGATAAGTTAGCTGCTCAGCAACAGTTCCAGCATGACGAAGCTTTAAAGAGAGCTGAAGAACAGTTAGCTAGACAGCGCGAACAGGAAGCATGGCAGGCTAGACAGAACGAATTAAATCGTCAGAATACCTATGATATTGCTACATTAAATAGACAATCTGCAGTAGATGAAAGAAATGCAGAGAAACAAGCACAAGCAATAATGCATTATGACGTTCAGAAAGGTGTCTTGAGTTCTATTGCTGACGAGATTATGAGAACAGATGACCCTGCTAAATTAGCACAGTTATATCGTCAACGTGACGAAGCTGCAGCAAAGTTGAATTACTACGCACCAATGGTTCCTGAAGCATATAGAGGTCAGCGTTATGGTGACTCTTTCTTAGGTTTCCAGATAGGCATGGGTAAAGATAGAGTTCAACCTGCAGCTACTGAACAAACAGCGCAACCTACGCAAGTTGAAACCGTAGCCAATAGAATGGCTGGTCTTGTTGCTAGTGGTAAGGCTGCTACTAAGTCTGCTGATATTCAAAGTGCAATAAATGAACTTAGTGCATTAGACACAAGTAAATTAAATGATACACAACGTTCTGCATGGCAAACTGATATTGCTACATTGAAAGCTAACCTTGCTAAAGCAAAGAAAGCTGAGGAAACTGAAGCTGCATATCAGGCAGAATTAGCAGCAGCAGGCAATAGTCCAGCAAAGATAGCCTTAGTAAAGAAGAAATATGGCAGAAAGTAAGAGGTTATAATGGCAAGCAAAGTTAAGAAACAAGTACAAGAAGAATTACTTAATACAATGACCCTTCTTCAAGAAGCTGGTCAAGATAATTCTGTACAATTTAATTTACTTGAAGGACTTTATAACAAGATTAATGAATTCGATGATGATAAGGATATTGTAAATACAATCTGGGCAAATAAGGATTTGCCTTTACGTATGTTTACTACGCCAGATCTTGAAATGATGCCAAGCTTCAATGCTTTACTCATCGGCGAACCTTATAAGGATAAAGTCGATAAAGATAAATATTTCGGTAAAGATTGGTACAAGAATATTTCAGAAATACCTTATAATAAGATAGCTTTAGTTGCGGCAAAGGAAGGTCGCAGTACTGAAACTTTGATTAAAGAAATGACTGATGAGGCGATTCAAAGAAATCGTTACGATGTTGCTCACGAGGGTGTACTTGGAACAGTAATGCCATTTGTAGCAAAGAGGACACAGGAAGCGATTGAACGTGGTGAAGAACCTTCTGGAATTGACTATACATTAGATTTCTTACAAACAGGGCTTGAAGCTACTCCTTATGGTCGTGCAGCAAGAGCAATTAATAATCCTGCAACTAGATTCTTAGTTGGTAGGGTTCTTTCTAATACAACTGCACCTCTTCTGACAGAAGCAGCTGATGCTATAGCATACGATAGTACAAATACCCGTGGAAATTTCGATTGGGCAGATGTAGGTGCAGGTGCTGGAACTAACTTAATGGGAGAAAGTTTCCTTAGATTAGGTGGTGGCTTCTTGAATAAAGTCGGCGCTCAGGATGTAGGTAAGCGTATGATGAACTTAGGCGAAGGTGAAACTCTCACACAGTCTTTAGCTCATGATATAAAGCAGATTAATAAGCTTGAAACTAAGAATGACTTATTGATGAAACGTAATGCTAAGGGCGAAGCACTATCAACTAATACTGCAGGCTCTAATAAACAGAGAATAGATGCTATGGCTTATGAGCAGAAACGTGACGCCTTAGAGAACCGTAAACAGATACTTGAAGAACTGGATTATCGTTATAATAATAACAAAGCCAGAGATAAAGTTTATGGTAAAGGTAATCATTCTGATAAACCGTCAAATCTTCAAGGTTCTGATTATACAACTGACCCGTTGTTAGATGCAATGACTGATGAACAGTTAAAGACTATGGCTAATGATGAAATATTAAGAAAGTATATAAATCTTGACCTTGGATCATGGCCGACTGAAGCTCGTTATATGAACGAAGAATCAATAAAGAACTTATTGACAAATAAACTTGGTTCATATCAGCAAGAACAAGGTAGAGCCTTTACAAGAATTCCTTTCGGAATAGGTGCTAAGATACAGAAAGCAATAGATGAAAGAAATGAAGAAGAAGCTAGACGTGAGGAAGAAGAACGAATATACAATATGTATAAGCTTAACTTACTCGGAGGCAATTAATGAGAAACTTTGATAACTGGAACAGATATTTGGACAATGACAACAAGCCGCTTCATGGCTGTGTCATGTTCAATGTCAAAGACGGAAATACAGTAGCGCCAATTTATGATAGCGATGGCACAGATTTGGATAATCCTATTCTCACAGATGAATATGGCAGAACTCAACATCAGGTATTCGTTGATGTTGACGTTATTGCTTATTTCTATAAGTATATAGGTAACGGTAATTTCCAGTCTTTACGCAGTCAGGATATCGATATAAGTGACGATTCGTTATGGTCCTTACAATTTACTGCTGAGAACATTAATGACATTCTGGCACACATTACGGGCGATTCTGCTATGTGTGTTGGAACAATAGACGATCTTAGAGAACTTAATATAGAAGATGTTCCAGAAGTTTGCGGTAATAAAGTAATCACTTTGTTAGGCTATAATGAAGTTGGTGATAAAGAACCAATTAACTATGTATGGGTAGCTAATTCTACAGAGAATGATGATAATGGTGCAATTATTCAGGGTCCAGCATTAACTGGCCGTTGGATAATGGTAAAGCCAACTGAACATTGTGATTCTAGACATTATGGTATATTCCCACAGAATACTACGAATTTCAGTTCAGATACATCCAGAATGGAACAATGGATTACTTATTGTAATGCAGTCAACCTTAGACCTTATTTCTCAGCTAAAGGTGATTACAAGTATTATAAGTATAATAACCTTAGCTTTACTGCTCCTGAAGTGGATATAGCTAATGGCGTTACATTTATTGATAACGGTTCATCCTGTGTATGGACAACCGAATTCAATGGCGATCCGTATTTCTATAACCACAATACTAAGCTTAATACCAAAGAAGTAAAGACTTCTTGGGGTGCTTATTTATACATTAGTCCTAAACATGTAATCGTTGATAATAACGATCTGTTCTTTAATACTACATTAGCTAATTGTGAAGTTGATATCGATGTATCATGTGATAAGGTATGTAACTTCACCAACTGTACTGTTAATGTCAACAAGTCATTTAATTCTATTTCTGCATTTAGTAATTGTATAATCAATTCTAAGAACATGATTACTGCAGGCTGTCATTTCGTTAACTGTAAGCTCACAGAAGATATGTTCTACGGTTCTCCGTATATCCATGTAGACGGTAACTGTATTGCCGATTTCGACGATTTCGAGCACAAGGAACTGATGTGGTTAAGAATCAAGGCACAGCAGGAACAAGTCAATTATGACTGGAAAGGAAGACTCACAAACCAGAATCCTTGGGAAGGCGTAGTAGAATCTGACAGATGGCTAATCAACTACAAGTCTACCAATGCCGATGCCGTATTGAAGGAAGGAACAGCTCCACATACATATCTCTTAGAGAACTGTGCTGGTACACTTACAATTGAAGGCAAGGCCAACAATACATACGTTATCAAGGATTCCGAAATCAATCTCAAGATTTCCAATAGTGCAGTTACGGGCATTACGATTTCCGCTCAGAATTCTACGATTAACCTTACACAGGAAATAAACGTGGCTAATTTCTCCATGAGGAGTTCTATTGTAGGCAATACGTATAACATCATCTGTGATAACTTTACTTCTTACGATGGCATCATTACCTCACCAGTTCTTGCACGTAACGCCGTAGTAAAGGATTCTCAGATTAACAAGCCGTTTAGCCTCATTGCCCATGTCGGTGAACCTAGGGAAGTACAGTATCTTGGTGGCTTATCCGGTCAGCAAACTATAACAGCAACTGTATCTCACTTTATTTCCGGTTATTTCGACAATAACATCTTCAATGACCAGTTCATTATCGATGGCCAGTATGGTCTCATGGGTGAATCTACTACTCACTCCGTGATTCCGTTTACTATCGAACAGTGCTTAGTCGAATCTCTCGTGTTTACCAACAACATTTCTAACTATTCAGGTGATGCATGGTATATATGGGCCAATATGGGCGCATGGCGTGATGATTCTCTTCATAACTATATCTGGAAGAACAATACCGGTAAGTTCGAATGTAAGACTGAATTTGAAGCTACTTATATGTTGACAAACAGCACTGATATAGGTCCTGGTGTATTTGCTACATATCCAAACGCTCATGCATTTGGTACACTAAAGCTTTCTGAAGCAATAACAGACCCTGTAGTTGGGCTTATTGAAGAATGGATTGACCTAGGTAACAAATATTTCTGTACAATGGACCTGTTCTCTATTGGTACATTGAATGTCAAATTCGACCTTGAATTCTATCTTACTGGAGTTCCTGGCAACGAAACATCTATGTTCTCAATAAATAACTATTTGGCCGGCGGTAATACATACGGTATAGTTCATCTTGATGACAGCTGTATTTGCGGTCCGTTCGAATATATCCCGAAAGGCGATTACGATGGTGCAAGAAGTTCAGCATTTAAAGTAGCCGATGTTCGTAACGTTAACTGTATCGCTACAACCGAATTCGCTCCGATACTTGTTCCTACTGGTGATTTCGCATGGTCCAAGACATTCCAGATTCGTAACTTCTCAACTGGTTCCCGTCTCGAATGTCCGAATAATACTCACTTCATCATGCATATCAAGCAAGTCTAATTATTGTCATAAGAGGTTCAAATGGAAGAACGCGAAATAATAGAACAATGTAACAGATTCCTTACACGTTCAGATAGCCGTTTCAATACAGTAATCAACAGGGCGCTGGATGATTTGGAAATGTATTCCGGTAATTTCTGGAACGATAAATTTAAGAAGAAATATAGACGTAATAAGAATAGACTTAATCTTAGTTTAAACAACTGGAATGTATTGTGTAATGCAATAGCATCTCCAGTTTCTAATAGCCCATGGCATACAGAACTTGTAGATAAGACTAATGGTTTAGAAGATGTTCAGAAGATGATTGATGATATCGAAGCTGATAATGATTCTAAATCGGCCATGGTTGACGCCTTCAGAAAGGCATGTCTTACTGGTTACGGCTACATGATTGTAACTACTGTTGCAGATGAATATACAGGCGAAGCAAAGATTGTTATCGAATCAGCTAATAGAATTAACGCTGTTGCTATGGATCCATCTGTAGCTACTGTCGATGGTAGTGATGCAGAAGAAGGTGCAATTCTTAATTTCATTCCGTTAAAGAAAGCTAAGAGAATGTATGGCGATGACGTAGTTCCAATGAGCTATCCTATGACGCCATGTTTCATTAATATCGGCGACTTCAAACAATGGAGGATGCCTGAAGATTCTGTTGCATTAATTTCTTATTATTGCAAGAACGATGCTGGCTACGTAGATATGTATAAGATTTGTGGCGATAAGATTGTTGAAAGCTATGAATTGCCAATCAAGATTATTCCTATTATACGTATGGCTGGTAATGAAATTTATTACAATGGCGATATAGATTATAATGGTATTATTCAGCAAACTATGTCGTTGGAATTAGGTGCAAATATTGCATATTCTACATTAATTGAAAGATGTGGAAGAAGTCCTAAGGCTAACTATATGGTAAATGTGGATGCTATCGACGGCCTTGAAGAAAGCTATGCAAGAGTCAATGAAGATGATTCCGTAGCTGTATTATGGAAAGGAGAACATCAGCCGGTTCCTCTCACAGAAGGATTCGAGACTGGTGATTTACAGAATACGGTATCTACATGCAGAACATTATTGGAAGATGTTACTGGTATTCCGTTAACAGGTATTCAGGGTGGGGAAAGAGAAAGAACTGCTACGGAAATATTACGTCAACAGATTTCTAAAGAATCCAATACTGCAAATTATTATAATAACGCCTTCAAGGCCGTTCGTTCCATTTCTAAGATTATCATTCAAATGATTACTGGTGGTCAGGATTTCAAATTTACTCTTGAGAATGGCCCATCTGTTATTACACGTGAAATGAAATCTCGTCAAGAATTGTCTGCACTGGCTACAATCATGCCGGATAATATGAAGCCGATTATTGCTAAATACTTCGCAGATTCCCTTAAGAATGATCTTGGTGAAGACTTATCTCGTAATATCGTAGCTAATTTACCGCCTGATGTTAACTTCATTAGCGATATTGAAGATCCAGCAGCTATCCATATGATGAACCAGATGAAGGCTCAGATGGAAGAGAATATGATGGCTCTCGAAATTAAGAACGCTGAATGTGAACAGTTAAAGCAACAGTTACAGGCTGCACAGCTTAGCATGATTGACGGTAGAGAACAGAGAGAACATGATTGGCAGAAGTTCGTTGTTGGTGAACAAGACAAGATTGCTCTTGAAACAGCTAAACTCGGAGTTCAATCTGATAAGAATACAGCTGATGCATTAATTAAACAGCAAGAAGTAAATATTAAAGCTGCTGAAGCTGATATGAGTGCACAAGAAAGAGAATCTGACGCCTATATTAAAGGAATTGAAGATACTGTAAATGCAGTAGCTGGAGGTTAAGATGATTCATTTCGACGTGATGACTGGAAGGGGTTTAGGCCGTAATGCATTATTATCTGGTGACAGAAATGCTGCAATTAGGCAAACTCCAGCACAGCATGAAGAACTGTTGGACATAACCACGTTACCGGATTATCCGGCTTTCTTGGCTATGCCTCCAGGTCCTCAGAAGTCTTTAATGTATAATTCATTGGTTGCACAGGCCGAATTAAGGGAACAAGAAGACCCTAAATACTGGAACGATGTGCAACCAAGACGCAATATTACACAATCTTCTAGCTTTATTGGGCCAATTGACTATGACCAGAATTCGAATATGGCTATGGTTCAAATGGGTGATAAGGTATATCCTTACCCTAATATTGACCCAGTTAGGATGGCAGAATGGCTAAATTCGCCATCTATGGAAGATTATTACATAAATTTCGTTAAAGGTAAATAAAGTTTACTAATTATTCTATATAGCGTAACAGCGTGGGTTACGCTAAATGATTTAATTCCACGATTGAGGTTATCGCACCGTATGAATAGCGAACAGGTAAATGAATATCTTGCCAAGCTTAAAGGGCAATCCGAGGAAGTAGCTGAACCGTCAACTCAGGAAACCGAGGAAGTTTCTAAGGAAGCATCCGCCGAAGAAATTGATGATAATAAGGCCGTTGAAGAGGTCAAGGATGTCGAACAGAAGCAAGTAGAAGACAAAGCTGATGACAAGGCTGAGGAACCGAAAGCAGAAGTGAAAGAAGAAGAAGAGCCGAAAGCTGAAACACCTAAAGAAGAACCTAAGAAGGAAGAACCGCAGAGTCGTAGGGATTATGCATTCGAACGTCTTAAGAAGAAATCGAAAGAAGAGAAGAAGCAGCTGGAAGCTAGAATCAAGGCACTCGAAGAAGAGATTGCCAAGGGTAAAGGTCTTAAGGCCGAACATTTCATCGATAAAGATGGCAAACCTGATCCAAATAGCTATGTAGACTGGAAGTTCCATGAACGTGAAATGCAGGATGAAGTAAATGAACTGCGCCGTTATGAGAGGGACAGACAGCTTCAGGAAGACATAGACGAAGACCGTCGTAGAGTAGAGAATTGTTATCAGGACGAGAAAGAACGTAAAGAATATGAAACGTTGATCGCCAATAACGGTAAAGCTTTCTATGATGCAGTTTCCGACGTCGATCCTAATGGCGTAGTATTTGGCTATCTCAGTACAATGCCAGAATATCCGATTGTGTTGAAAGAACTGATGACTGATAATAAATTGTTAGGCTATACGTTCCGAAGCACTGATCCGGACGCTTTAAAGAGAAATATTACAGCTGTAGCAGATACTATCCTAGAAAGACATCATAACAAGACGCCGGTTATCGAGAAGATCGAAACTCCGGTAACGCCGAAACAGGAACCTAAGAAAGAACTTCCGGTTATCGGTAAACAAATCAACAGCACTCCAGGAACAGCTAACGTAGTACACGATAGAAATTATTGGAATAGATACTTACGTGAACATCCTAGGGGATAAACATCACAATTTATTATTATAAGGAAACAATATTATGGCAAATACATTTCAACCTAACAAGCTTACTGACCTCATCGCAGTTCGTGCTGCAGAATCCGCAGCTTATGCAAACATCGGTGCTCGTTCTTACCTCGCTGACCAGCTCCGTCCGAATATGAGAAACGACTCTACCGAATATACCTTTGTCGTTAAGGACAATGGTAAATATGTTGGTGGAAAGACAGCTCTTACCAATGACGATATTTCTGAAATCAAGGAACGTCCGGTTAAGGCTCATCTCCAGCACGGTAACATCGTTATCAAGACCGATATGATTACTGACGTTCTCGAGGCTAACTGGGACAAGGAAATTGCTATCCCGAATGGTAAAGCTATTGCTGAAGGTTTCGTTGCTGACTGTATCAAGAACGACCTCGGCCGTCAGAATATCGCATTCGTTGGTACTGGCTTCCTCCCGCTTTCTAAGGCTTCTCGTGCACTCGGTTCTATCACTTCCGA
>AUXO017869735.1_pt1 | contig 34147 bp, 30 predicted proteins | sample 768731 | NCBI WGS metagenome assembly AUXO01 (sample SAMN02715735, study PRJNA202380) | gut metagenome | biome: sheep rumen | host: Ovis aries | place: New Zealand: Palmerston North
TCAGGTGTCCTTCGTGGTGATGAATTGAACAGTATCTTTGAACAAGCACCTAACCTGATTCAGAACATTGCGGACTATCTTGATGTTCCAATCGGTAAGATCAGAGAAATGGCAGCGGATGGGGAACTTTCCGCTGATGTAGTCAAGGCAGCAATCTTTTCTGCTGCTGATGACATTAACAGCAAATTCAATGAAATGCCTATGACTTGGGGGCAGATATGGCAGTCAATGCAAAACACCGCACTGATTGCATTTCAGCCTGTTCTTCAAAGACTGAACGATTTAGCCAATAGTGAAGCATTTCAGACTTTCATTCAGGGTGCTATTGAAGCAATGGCAACCCTTGCGAATATCCTTCTGAATGTGTTTGATTTGGCGGTGTCAATCGGTACTTTCATAGGTGATAACTGGTCAATCATTGCACCTATCGTATATGGTATTGTGGCAGCACTCACAGCATACATTGCTATTTCTGCAATCGTGGCAGCAATTAACGGTGTCATGGCAATGGCAGAAGGTGTCAAGGCTGCTGCTCAAATGATGGCAACAGGTGCAACATTTGCAGAAACCGCAGCACAGCAAGGTCTTAACGCTGCATTGATGGCTTGCCCTTTAACTTGGATTATCATGCTGATTCTTGCGTTGATTGTGGTTATTTTTGCCGTATGTAATGCGATTGCAAAGATGACAGGTATTGCAAATTCAGGCTTCGGTGTGATTACTGGCGGTGTGAACGTGGTGATTCAGTTCTTCAAGAACTTGGGTCTAACCGTGGCAAACATTGCCTTGGGTATTGGAAACGCCATTGCAGCACTTGCATCCAATATGATGACGGCATTTCACAATGCAATCTGTTCTGTTCAGTCATGGTTTTACAACCTGTTAAGCACGGCACTTTCAGTCATTGAAGGTATTTGTTCAGCACTGAATAAGTTACCGTTTGTTGAATTTGACTATTCAGGCATTTCATCCGCAGCGGATGACTATGCAGCCAAAGCAAGTGAAGCAGCCGGAAACAAAGAAGATTACCAGTCAATCAGTGATGCGTTCAATGAAGGTTTTACAACCTTTGATGCATTTCAGGACGGTTGGGCATCAGATGCGTTCAATGCGGGTGCAGCATGGGGTGACGGTATTGCTGATAAGGTTTCAAACTTTAGTCTGTCGGATGTATTTGGTCAGACAGATATTCCTAATGTGGGTGATTACACATCAGGGTTCAATGATGCAATAGCAAATTCAGGCGTGGGTGACAGCATTGGAAACATTGACGATAACACAGGCAAAATCAAGGATTCTTTGGATGTTACAGAAGAAGATTTGAAGTATTTGCGTGACATTGCGGAACAAGAAGCAATTAACAGATTCACAACCGCTGAAATCAATGTTGATATGTCAAATATGCAGAACACCGTGAACAGCGGTGATGACATTGATGGTTTTATGACCAAACTGACAGATTCAGTCAATGAAGCGGTAGACAATATGACGGAAGGGGTGCATGAATAAATGGCAAGAAGCGGATATGATATGTATTTTGACAAATGCCTTTTTCCTGTCACCCCTGAAAAAATCAGTATCAAAATCAATGGTAATAACAAAACGGTCAACCTGATAAATGAAGGTGAAATCAATATCCTGAAAAAAGCCGGGTTGACCGACATTGAATTTGAAGCAGAAATCCCGCAAGTAAAACATCCTTATGCGGTGTATAAGAATGGTTTCAAAGAAGCGGGATATTTCTTTGATATTTTTGAAGGGTTGAAAACAGGCAAAAAGACATTCCAGTTCATTGTATGCAGAAAGACCCCGGTGGGGAAAAAACTGCTGAACACGAACATGAAGGTATCTTTGGAAGATTACAAAATTTCAGAGGATGCCAAGAACGGGTTTGACTTCAAAGTCAAGTTCAATCTGAAACAGTACCGGGACTATGGAACAAAGACAGTCAACATCAAAATTGCTGCATCCAAGCCAAAGGCAAGTGCAGAGCCTAAGCGAGAAACCAACAATTCACCCGCCCCGGCAGCAGCACAGACCTATACGGTTGTGCGTGGTGATTGTTTGTGGAACATTGCAAAACGGTTTTACGGCAGCGGTGCAAAATACACCGTGATCTACAACGCAAACAGGGGTGTCATTGGTGGCAACCCTAACTTAATTTATCCGGGACAGGTTTTGACCATTCCGGCAGCATAAGAAAGGGGTGTTGTTCAATGTACGTTGAACTACTGGTTGGGAATGAATCAGGAACAAAAGTATATCAGCCTGTTGTTCAGGAAGGTATTGAATGGTCAACAGAAAGAAAAAACACCCCCGGCAAACTGGTTTTCAAAGTCCTGTATGACAACATTCTTGATTTTTCAGAAGGTAGTCCAGTCAGGATGAAGGTGGACGGTGACAATGTATTCTTTGGTTTTGTGTTTAAGCAGCAGAGAACCAAGGACAAAATCATTACTGTCACCGCCTACGATCAGTTGAGGTACTTAAAAAATAAAGATACCAAGGTCTATGAAGGAAAGACGGCAAACCAATTTGTGAAAATGATTGCAGATGATTATGCCCTGAACCTTGGCACACTGGATGATACCGGGTATGTCATTGAATCAAGGGTTGAAGAAAATACTTCACTGTTTGAAATGATAGCAAATGCCCTTGACCTGACACTGACCAATACCGGGGAAATGTATGTGTTATATGATGACTTTGGGAAACTTACCCTGAAAAGCCTGTCATCTATGTATGTGGGTGTTCCGGGGGCGTACCTGATGATTGATGAAGAAACCGGGCAAAACTTTGACTATACTTCATCTATTGATGAAAACACATATAACAAAATCAAACTGACCTATGATAACAAGGACACAGGAAAGCGTGATGTTTACATCACACAGGATTCTTCCAACATTAACAAGTGGGGTATCTTACAATATTTTGACACCTTGCAGAAAGGTGAAAACGGTCAAGCAAAAGCAGATGCCCTTTTGAAACTGTATAACAAAAAGACCCGTAACCTGAAAATTACCAACGCTTTAGGTGACAACAGAGTGCGGGCGGGTTCAATGGTTGTCATCAACCTTGATCTTGGTGATATAAAACTGAAAAACTGGATGCTTGTTGAAAAATGCAAGCATACCTACAAGGAAGGTGAACATTGGATGGATTTGACACTTAGAGGGGGTGAATTTGTTGCCTGATGCAAATGAACTTGTTGATACCCTGAAAAGGGCAGCCGTTGAAGCGGTTGAAGCGGGGAAACCCGTAAATGTATATTTTGGTGAGGTCGTGAGTGCTTCACCTTTGAAAATCAATGTTGAACAGAAGATGATACTTGGTGAAAAACAGTTGATTCTTTCAAGAAATGTGACGGATTTTAGCACAATGGTAACAGTTGACTGGACTTCTGAAAGCAGTCTTTCCACCCACAACCACACTGTAAAAGGTGACAATGGCAGCGGTGGCAACATTGACTTGAACACAGGGTCAAAGAACCTTGCACATACTCACAAAATTACAGGAAAAAAGAAGATCATCATTCACAATGGCTTGGCGGTTGGTGATGAAGTTATCCTGATAAGACAGCAAGAAGGTCAACGCTTCATTGTTGTGGATAGGATAGGCAAATGATTCCTTCAACAGTTGGTTTTCTTGACCAAGATTTTGAAATAGAAACACAGCCAAGCCTAACTTATAAAATGGATTTAGACGGTGATTCAGTCAGGGGTCTTGTGGATGAACAGGATGCCATGAAGCAGATGATTTTCAGAACACTGCAAACAGAAAGGTATCAGTACATCATATATCCGTGGTATTACGGCATTGAAACACTTGACCTGTATGGTGAACCTGTCACTTGGGTTTGCCCTGAATTAGAACGCAGAATCAGTGAAGCGTTAGCCGTTGATGAAAGAATCACGGGCGTGACCGACTTTGAATTTGACCTGACGGTCAAAGGTGTGGTTCATGCCTATTTTACCGTAAAAACAATTTACGGTGATATTAAAGCAGAGAAGGGGGTGAAGATTTAGAATGTATGAAGATCAGACTTATGACATTATCCTTGAAAGGATGATGAACCGGGTATCTGACAAAATTGACAAAAGACCGTCATCCCCTGTTTACGATCTGCATAGTTCAACAGCCATTGAATTTCAGATTTTATACATTGAGTTGGAATATCTGATAAAAAATTCATACGGTGATACTGCTGCAAGGGAATTTCTGATCTTGCTTGCAAAGGACAGGGGACTTTCACCTGAACCCGCAACCAAGGCAATCTTACAGGGTGAGTTCACACCAACAAACATTGATGTTACTGGAAAGCGTTTCAACATCGGTGAAATAAACTATGTTGTGACTGAACAGATCACACAGGGAACATACAAGGTTCAGTGTGAAACAGAAGGTGTTGTTGGCAATCAGTACCTTGGGGATATGATACCAATGGAATATATTGACGGATTGCAGACGGCAAGCCTGACAAGCGTACTTATTCCCGGTGAAGATGAAGAAGATACAGAAGTTTTCAGACAGCGTTACTTTGACAGCTTCAATGAACAGTCCTTTGGTGGCAACCACGCTGATTATATGGCAAAGGTCAAAAGTATTGAAGGTGTTGGGTCATGTAAGGTCAAGCGTGTTTGGAATGGTGACATTAGACCCGCTGACATGATCGTCAGTACAGTGGTCAAGAACTGGTATGAATCAATCATTTCAACAGTTCCGGCAGCAGTCAAACCGTGGCTTGATGCCGTATATAATGCAGCCAAGGACAAGAAACTGACGGTTGGTGGTACTGTTCATGTAGTCATCACTGATTCTGATGATTATGGTGAAGCAAGTTCAACACTTGTTCAATATGTTCAGCAGACACTTGACCCGGAAGAAACTGCCGGGGAAGGTTACGGACTTGCACCAATCGGTCATGTGGTCAGTGTAGCAAGTGCATCACCTGTCAGTATTGAGGTCAAGACCACGGTAACCTTTGAAGAAGGTCACAACTGGTCAAATACCAAGGCAGCCATTGCAGAAGCAGTTGATGCGTACTTCTTGGAATTAAGAAAGAACTGGTCAGAAACATCACAAACCATTGTCAGGGTATCGCAGATTGAAAACCGCATCCTTGGTGTTGATGGCGTGGTGGATGTGACCGGGACAAAGCTGAACGGCACGGCAAGCAATATGACCTTGACAGAATTTTGCATACCAAAGTTAGGGGGTGTTTCTGCATGATAAGAGAAGTTGACCTTGTTTCATACTTACCGCCATTCATGCAGAGTTACAAAGAACCCGTTGCAGCACTTGAAGCGGAAAACCCTGAATTTAGTCTGATGTGGTCGGCAACTGACAGGTGTTTGCGTAACCGCTTCATTTCAACTGCTGATGAATATGGAATCAGCCGATTTGAAAAGATGCTGAAAATATACCCAACTGCTGATGATACCCTTGAATCAAGGCGTTCAAGGGTTCAAAGCAAGTGGTTCAACACAATCCCGTACACTTGGAAAGTGTTGCTTCAAAAGTTGCTTGTCCTTTGTGGTGACAGTGATTTTGAAGTGACTGGTGATTTCAAGACTGGGTACACACTGTATATTGACACTGACCTTGAATTATATGGTCAGGTGGAAGAACTGGAAAACATCATAAACACAATGATTCCTGAAAATCTTGTGGTTGTATCTAAGAACAGCATCCCTTGCAACATCAAAGGTGCTGTTCTTTTTGGTGGTGGCATCTGCTTCATCAATGAATTTATCATCACAAACGATTTCCGGGAAGTGTTTGATGTGAACGGTTCATCAGTCTTTGGTGGTGGAATCGTTCAGACTGAAATGCTGAACATCACAAATGACAGTCAGGAAACAGTGAGTGTTCAGGGTACAGTGAACTTTGGTGGTAAGGCAACAGATACCGCAATGGTAACCATTTCAACAGATTTTAATGAAACAATCCGGGCAGATATGGATGCAAAGGCAGCATCCGGCGTTGTTCAGGTAGACTTCATTGAGATAAAAACAACATAGAAAGGAATGATAAGATGGCAGAGTATTCAAAACTTTACATCACAAACAATGGTCAGGCACTTATGGCAAAGATGATTGCCGGGTCAGGAAACATTGATTTTACAAAAGTATGTTCTTCCAGTACCCAGTACACTGAAAGTCAGTTACAGGCATTGACCGCACTTAGCAACATCAAGCAGACAACCCTTGTTTCCAAGGTTACCCGCACAAATGAGGTTGCAATCAAAATTGATGCAGCATATTCCAATGTAGACCTGAAAGAAGGTTACTATATGCGTACACTTGGCTTATATGCCGTTGACCCTGACAAGGGTGAAATCCTGTATGCAGTCTGCATTGAAAAGTCAAATAACTGTTATATGCCACCATATAACGGTGTTACGGTATCGGCTGCATACTTACAGTTATATACCACAGTAGGAAACGCTGACAACGTATCACTTGAGGTCAGTCCGGGTGCGTATGCAACGGTTGGTGACATTCAGGCACTTGAAAAAGAAATTGCTGATCTGAAAGCCTTTGTTGGATATTCAGACGGTGACATTTATGGTGTTGAAGTGGATTTTGAAAATAAAAAGTTCACAAGACTTGCCGGAGCAGTAAACCGTTCAGCGGGTTCAGGATTTGACGGAATCAATGCCTTTGGTGGTAGAAAGCGTTGCAACCTTACCAATGACGGGCGTGTTGCTGCATATTACGGTGAAGCCGGATTTTCCACTACTGGAAAACTGACACAGGCGGTTGACCGTAACCCGGTAGGTACTGAATCACCTGATGAAAACCTGAAATTCAGTGCCGGGACAATCGTTCAGGTAATGGTTGAACAGCCAAAGTTTTATTACAAGGTTGTACCGCTTAAAACTGAAAAGAGAACCAAGGGGGCAATCACAAGAAAAATCAGATACTATGTATCAGATACACCAAAGGCGGGATTCAAACTTCATCCGGCGTTCATTGTAAATGGTCAGGAAAATGATGTTGCATATCTTGCAGCCTTTGAAGGTTCACTTTGGGATGCATCTGCATCAGCGTACATTCTTGATGATTCACAGGTTGCTGACTTTGCTGCTGATATGTTATGCAGTATTGCTAATGCAAAACCGCTGTCAGGACTTACACAGAACGCAACCCGTGGCAATATCAGAAAACTTGCTGAAAAACGTGGTACTGGTTGGGAACAGGCGTATATTGCAACAGCATCAGCTTCACAGATGCTTATGCTGATTGAATATGCAAGTTTCAATATGCAGTCTGCTATTGGTCAGGGTGCGGTGAATAAGACGGATGACGGAAGTTCAAACATGGCAGAAGCAACAGGTGTTACAATCAACCTTGGTAACGCATCCGGCACAGCTTCAAATGCTAACGGTGTTCAGTTCGTTTCCTATCGTGGTGAAGAAAACTTTTGGGGTAACATTTGGGGTTGGATTGATGGCATCAATGAATATATGGATGCTACAACACATGAAGGAACAATCTATATCGCTGACCATTCCTTTGCAGATGACACAGGAACAGGTGCTTATGAGGATGCCGGAATCATTGCAGTATATGGAAACGGTTATATTTCAGCTTTCTGTTATTCAGAAAAATATGATTGGTTGTTCATTCCGGGTGAACTTCTTGGTAACACTGCACTTCCTGTTGGTGATTACTGTTGGAATGGAAACACTGGATGGCGGGTCGCTAGGTTGGGTGCTTGTTGGTATCATGGCTTGAGTGCCGGTGCTTTCTCTTGGGCTCTGGATGATGCTTCTTCTGGTCGTAGTCGGGGTATCGGCGGTCGGTTGGTGTATGTACCAAGCAAAGCAGCAGCGTAAAACCAAGTAAATGAACATTTTTAGGTAATCAGGATGCTATACGGATGACGATTTCAGGCAAAACACCATAAAAGCAAAAAAACCAAAGTCACTAAATTAGGTGCTAATTGGAATAATGGCTTGAATACCAGTGCTTTCTATTGGAATCTGAATAATGCTTCTTCTAATCGTAATCGGAATATCAGCAGTCAGTTAGTAAATGCACTAACTTCACCCCGTCAGAAATGGCGGGGGGTTTTTATAAGAATAACAATGTACTGAAAACTGATTACCGTGCCACTTGGCAAAACATCAAAATTTATGGACTGTATTAGTAGGTTGCACTCATTCGTGCAAGTCGAAAGTTCGGTTCAGTGCATACAGAGAAGGGAAACCAGTGAAACGCTATGGCAACTTATATGAAAAAATCTGTTCAATGGAAAACCTTGAACTTGCTTTTAAGAACGCAAAGAAAGGAAAAGGGTGGTACAAGGAAGTTCAGCAGATAGAGAAAAGACCATATTACTACTTGGCGGGTCTGCAATGGATGCTGAAAAACCATAAATACAAAACTTCTGAATATGCGACTTTTACCAAGAAAGACGGAAAGAAGGAAAGGGAAATATACAAACTTCCATTCTTCCCTGACAGAATCGCACAGTGGGCGGTTTTACAGGTTATTGAACCGCAGTTATTAGCGTTTTTCACAGATGACACCTATTCTGCAATACCAAACAAAGGTATTCATGCAGCTTTCAAAAAGTTGCGAAAAGCAGTTGATACAGTGCCGGAAGAAATGACCTATTGCTTGAAAATCGACTGCAAGAAATTTTACCCTTCCATTGACCATGAAACACTGAAACAAAAGTTCAGACGGAAATACAAAGACCCTGAACTGCTTGAACTGATAGATGAAATTATTGACAGCATCAGCACGTGTCCGGCAACGGAAGAAAACATTGAATTTTATGAATCATGCGGTAATGAAATCAACATTGTCACACTGAATGGTAAACAGTTTATTAGTGGCGTTGGTATACCGATAGGAAACTACTTTTCACAGTATGACGGTAACTTCTTTTTGAGTGAATTTGACCACTGGATAAAAGAAGTAAAGCACGTTAAGCACTATTACCGTTATATGGATGATATTTGTATTTTTGCAAAGACCAAGGAAGAACTTCACCAGTTACTAAGTGAAATTGATGAATACTTCAAAGTAAATTTGAAACTAAGGATAAAAGGTAATTATCAGATATTCCCTTCATTTGTCAGGGGTATTGACTTTGTTGGGTACAGAATTTTCAAAGATTATACCCTTTTAAGAAAATCCACTTGTCAGCAGTTTGAACGCAAGATGACAGCAATCAGAAAGAAAGTGGAAAGCGGGCAAGAAATGAACTATTCAGAATGGTGTTCAATCAATTCAGCCTTATGCTGATAGGTACTATAAAGAACACATTAAAAAGAAAGGCGGTAGAAAGCATGAAACAGTATCAGAAAGTAAGAAGTGTGCAGCAGCCTGAAACAAAGGTCATTGATGACTTTTCTGTTTGGGTTGCGGAAAACATCACCCCGGTATCAGAAACCGGGACAGATGAACAGCCGGGTTTTGAAGGTTATGAATATGACCTGACCCAGTACACCAAGGATGAATACATCAAAATGATAGATGACAAAAATGCAGCCTTGGGTAAGCAGCTTGAAACCACACAAGAAGCTGTTGATTTTCTGTTATTAGGTGGAGAATAAGAAAGGGGGTGAATGAGATGGCAGCATATTTTGCATTACGCCTTGAAAAAGGAAAAATGAACTACAACACTGTTGTAGCAAAGTATCCGCAGTACAAAGAAGATATTGATTTGATTCTTACTGCTGACGGTTACACTGTAAATGATGATGGAACAGTCACATTAACAGAGTAGTAAAGGAAATGTTCAAGTAAACGAAAAAACACGCTATATGACCGTTATATGAAGTCATGTGGCGTGTTTTTTCATGCAGAAAAAGACAGAAAGAAGGTAAACACAATGAAACAGACAATTTGCAGTATTTTTGGCGTGATTGGTTCAACAATCGCAACTTTATTTGGTGGATGGGATGCGGGACTTGCAACCCTTTTGATTTTTATGGCTCTTGACTATGTGACTGGTCTGATTGTTGCGGGGGTTTTCCACAACAGCACAAAGACAGATACCGGGACACTGGAAAGCAAAGCCGGATGGAAAGGATTGTGCAGAAAGTGCATGACCCTGATTTTTGTACTGGTCGCATACCGTATTGATTTGATTCTTGGTCTTGACTACATCAGAAATGCAGTAATTATTGCTTTTATCACCAATGAACTGATTTCACTGGTTGAAAATGCGGGTCTGATGGGTGTACCACTCCCGGCAGTCATCACCAAGGCTATTGATATTTTGCAGAAGAAATCAGAAAGTGAGGGTAAATAATTATGGATAAGCAGACATTTATTTCACAGATTGCAGCCTATGTCATCAAGTATGCTGCACAGTATGGTATCAAGGTACACAGTCCGATCATTGCACAGGCAATTCTTGAATCAGGGTGGGGACAGTCAAGCCTTGCTGCCAAATATCACAACTATTTTGGTTTGAAGTGCGGAAGTGCTTGGACTGGTAAGTCTGTCAACATGGCAACATCAGAGGAATATACACCGGGCGTTCACACGAACATTCGTGACAATTTCCGTGTGTTTGATTCTATGGAAGATGGTGTCAAGGGTTACTTTGATTTCATCAACTATTCAAGATATGCAAACCTTAAAGGGGTTACAGACCCACAGACTTATGTGGAGAACATCAAGGCAGATGGCTATGCAACATCAAGCACTTATGTAACAAACCTGATGCGTGTTATCAGAGATAACAACCTTACACAATATGACGGTGCTGCACAGCAGACACCTTCAAAGTCAGTGGATGAAGTTGCACAGGATGTTGTCAACGGCAAGTATGGCAATGGTGCTGATCGTAAAGCAGCACTTGAAGCAGCCGGGTACAACTATGATGAGGTTCAGGCAAAGGTCAATGAGATTTTAGGGGTAGACACTACACCAAAGAAATCTGTTGATGAAATTGCACAGGAAGTCATCAATGGTGCTTGGGGCAACGGTCAGGACAGAAAGAACCGCATTGAACAGGCGGGTTATGATTACACCGCAGTTCAGAACAAGGTCAATGAACTTTGCGGAACACCTAAGAAATCCATTGATGAAATTGCAAGGGCAGTCATCCGTGGTGAGTATGGAAACGGTGCTGATCGTAAGAACAGAATCACCGCAGAAGGTTATGATTATGCAGCAGTACAGGCAAGGGTCAATGACCTGATGTAATCTGTTACTAATTTGTTACTAAATAGCGGGATTTTGTGAGATTTGCGGAGATATTCAAAACTGAACTTTTCAGCAAATACGGGCAAAAAGCGGGGTGTTATATCAATGAAATTTATGATATAATGAGCGCAGAAAAAAGCAAGCGACACCGAAGGTGGCATTTGTTTTTTTCAAGCCGTTAACGAGAAAACACAGCTACGAAGTAGCGAAAAAGCACGAAGTGCGAGTTTTCGAGTATATAAGTATATATATGATATATTATAAATGTGATTGCTTTAAATTACAATTAAGGCTTGTTATTATATAATAGCAATACATTCATTATATCAGATAAAAAAACATCTGAAAAGATAAAAAATTAGTTGACAAAAATATAAATGCATGTTAAACTACAGGAGTTGTGAAAATGAAGAAGGGTATCCGCTCTCACCTTAGCGTTGTAAGAGAAGACGACTTGGGTTTATATATTGAATGTTTATCAGTGTAATCAATGTTACACAAAGTGATAGATTGTATTTCGATGTTATGTGGATAGCCTTTGGTTATCCATTTTTTTATGCTTTATGATAAGAGAAACTTATTATAAAGGAAGGTTATTTTAAGTCTTTTATGGAGGTACACTACAATTAGTGAATTAATGATTAACGAACGAATTCGTGATAAGGAAATTCGTTTGATTGGGGAAGAAGGACAGCAGCTTGGAGTTATGTCTCCAAAGGACGCTATGAAGTTAGCGAAAGAAGCGAATGTTGATTTGGTCAAGGTTGCACCGTCAGCAGTTCCACCGGTATGTAAACTTGTAGATTATGGTAAGTATAGATACGAGCTTGCAAGAAAAGAAAAAGAAGCAAAGAAAAAGCAGAAGACAATTGAAGTTAAGGAAGTCAGACTTTCACCAAATATCGACGTAAACGATTTGAATACAAAATGTAATTCTGCTAGAAAGTTCCTTGAAAAAGGAAATAAGGTTAAGGTTGCACTTCGATTCAGAGGCCGTGAAATGGCTCATATTGAAGCAAGCAAGCATATCTTAACAGATTTCGCTGAGAAGTTAAGCGACATCGCAGTCGTTGACAAGGCTCCGAAGTTAGAAGGCAGGAGCATGACAATGTTTTTAACTGAAAAACGTTAAAAAAATATACAATATAAGAATCATTTAGGAGGATTATTATGCCAAAGGTAAAGACAAAAAGAGCAGCTGCAAAGCGTTTTAAAGTAACTGGTTCAGGACAGTTAAAGAGAATGAAGGCTTACAAGAGCCATATCCTTACAAAGAAGTCAGCAAAGAGAAAGAGAAATCTTAGACATGCTGCTATGACAGATGCAACAAACGTTAAGACAATGAAGAAGATTATGCCTTATCTCTAAGATTGAGTTTGGTATAGAAGGAGGAATATAGAAAATGGCAAGAATTAAAGGCGGTATGAACGCAAAGAAGAAGCACAATAGAGTATTAAAGCTCGCTAAGGGTTATAGAGGAGCAAGATCTAAGCAGTACAGAGTTGCTAAGCAGTCTGTAATGAGAGCTCTTACAGAATCTTATAAGGGTAGAAAGCAGAGAAAGAGACAGTTCAGACAGTTATGGATTGCTCGTATCAACGCTGCTGCAAGAATGAACGGACTTTCATACAGCAAGTTTATGTACGGTTTAAAGTTAGCAAATGTTGACTTAAACAGAAAGGTATTGTCAGAAATGGCAATTAACGATGCTGAAGGATTTGCTAAGTTAGCAGAACTTGCAAAGTCTAAGATTGCATAATTAAAATATATAAAATGAATCGGTAAAACGATTGATTGCCCTCGTTTTTACGGGGGCAATTTGTGTATTTACTGTGAAATATCAGAATAGAACTATTATTTGGCATTGAAATATGGTATAAATAGAGAGGTCATACAGGCTAAATGATAGAAAGGTATGGTTATTGTTTTGAAGAAGAGTATCTTAAAAAGAGCAGGATTATGCATGGCATCAGTTATGATGTTTGTATCTATGACTGCATGTAATAATAAAATTAAAGTAACATATGATTGTAAAGCGAGTGATTATGTGAAACTTGGCAATTATAAAGGAATTGAAGTAACAGTAGACGAGCAGGCAATTGAAAAGAAACTGGTTGAACAGAAGATTCAGAATGATTTGGATGCGCATACAACATATGATGCAGTAACAAGAGAGTCTAGGGAAGAAGATCAGATTACCGTTTCATTTACAGGTTCTATTGGTGGAACGCAGGTTGATGGATTTAGCAGTAATGATTACAGTCTTGTATTAGGAAAAGATACCTTTGTAATTCCGGGTTTTGTAGATGCATTGTATGGTTTAAAGACTGGAGATACGAAGATTGTTACACTGACAGTTCCTGAAAATTTTAAAGATGGCGAGGAATATTCAGGTCGTAAGATTGTTTATGAAATTACAGTTAAGAATGTAGAACAGCCAAATGCGCCGATGATTACAGATGCGTATGTAAAAGAGAATTTTGATTGTGATACAGTTGATGCATATCACGAAAAAGTAAAGCAGGATGTTCAGTCGGCAATTGATGATCAGATTCAGGCCAGCAGAAAACAGGCAGTTCTTACAAAACTTCAGGATGACAGTGAAGTATTAGGATATCCGGAGGATTATGTTGCTACGAAGTCAGCAGATTATGAGAAATCAATTAGCTTCTATTCCATGATGCAGGGGCTTTCAGTAGATGAATATTGCCAGAAGAATTATAATATGTCATTTGATGAGTATGTAAAGAAGGCAGTTGTTCAGGAATTAATTTTCCAGTTGATTGTTGAACAGGAAAATCTTTCAATTACAGAGTATGAGTATAAAGGTGATCTTCAGGCATTTGCAGAATCTATGGGATATTCTGACAAAGACAGTTTTGTAGAAAAATATGGCAAAGATAAGATTGTTAAGAATATGCTATTGCAGCAGGCTCAGGATATTGTAATGAATAATGCAGTATTTCGATAAAATTTCTTATATGAATTAGAAACAATATACAATAACACAACAGACACGGGATTTTTAGAAGAATCTTGTGTCTGTTGTGTTATTGTATAGGATTCAAGTGTCAAAGAGGTGTATTGAATGTTTTATAGCACCGTTTGCCTCGAACTTACATAGGAAATTTTGTAACAAATTTTATGTATTAATTATGAAAGAGGTATCAACAAATTGAATAAATAAATCGTTGATACCTCTTGATTATTTTTATTGAATGATTTGAGATTTTATCAAGTTAACACTAAGCTGTGATTGTTGTACCAGTCTTACCGTTCAAACTGCTCTTTGCTTTGTCGATATTAGAGATGACAGCCTTTCTTGATGCGTCAGCAGTTACGAAACGGATAGAAGCATCAACTTTCGGGAAGGTAGTCTTTGCAGGGAAATGACCAGCCTTGATATAATCATGAAGTTCGCTTGCTGAAACTTTATCAAACTTCTTTTCGTCATCTGTACCTGCACCGATTGTAAGATTATCATATCCGGTTAAGAAGAGGAGTGTACCTGCACCTACAAGCTCTGCCAACTTTGCAGCAGTATAATCCTTTTCAATAATTGCACTTGCACCTTTTAAATGTGAACCCTGCTGTAATACCGGGATTCCACCGCCACCGGCAGCGATAACAATCTGATCTGCATCTAATAGAGCTTTCACTGCATCGATTTCATAGATATCGATAGGCATTGGAGAAGCGATAATTCTACGATACTGACCATCTTCTTCAATAACATGATTTCCCTTTTCTTCTTCGGCTTCGGCATCTTCCTTGCTCATTGCACGACCAATAATTTTAGATGGCTCACTGAATGCAATATCGAAAGGATCAACACGAACCTGTGTAATAATTGTAGAAACAGTCTTATAGATACCTCTGTTAATTAATTCTTCTCGAATAGCATTTTGTAAATCGTAACCGATATAACCTTCACTCATTGCACCACAAACTGACATTGGTGCAACTGTACGATCATCTGGTTCAAGACGGGCAAATTCAGTCATTGCTGTTTGAATCATACCAACCTGAGGACCATTACTGTGTGTAATGACAATCTGATATTTTGCTTCAACGAGATCAGCAATTGCATTTGCTGCCTTCTTTACATTCTTCTGCTGTTCTGGAAATGTTTCTCCAAATGCGTTACGACCGAGCGCAACAACAATTCTCTTATTTTCCATATCCGTAATCCTCCAATATTATTCCATAATATACAATCATCTTGTGTAGAAATTGTTGTTTCTAAATCGATAATTATTATAATATTATACGGTATATTGTGTAAAAAATCAAACAATTTTGGGTAGTGTGTGAAAATATGAGAGATAAAAAAGATGTGATAGCTGCATTATAAAATAGAAGAATGAAAGGGGGAATAACTATTTTTTTTATAATATTTGTGCAAAATTCATACAAAATGAAAGAGTGCAAATGATAATGATATTCATTATCATAAAAATATATGAGAAATTATGAAATGATGGGGAGAAAAATGCTTATGATGAAAAGAAAATTATTGTAATGTGCATGATATGATAATTTGGAAATAAAAGAATGGTTTTGCATGAATTGGATATAATGCACAAAAATATATATTATATAAGTCAAAACTTGTATATAATTATAAATTGTGTTAGACTAAAACCAGTTTTGATAAGACTATATGAACATGATAGAGGGGGCATTGTTATTTCAAATATATTTTTAGGCATAAAAAAAGACCTGAACAAACAGGTCATGTGCACACACTGTGCAGCCGAAAACGGCGATGTAATAAAAATGTTATTTGAACTCGCAATGTAAATCTATAGGGTAATATAAACTTACGAAAGAATAGTAACAAAAATGAGGAGGGATGTCAAGTGGGAAACATTAAGAAGGACATGTTCATTGGACTAGATATTGGTACGGATTCGGTTGGATATGCAGTAACAGATTCAGACTACAGAATTCTAAAGCATCGTGGTGAAGATATGTGGGGGTCTTGTCTTTTTGAAAGTGGAGCTACAAAGGCAGAGAGACGGGGATTTCGAAGTGCAAGAAGAAGGTTAGATAGAAGACAGTGGAGAGTTGCACTGACACAGGAGATTTTTGCATCGGAAATTCGTAAGGTGGATGAGAATTTTTTTATAAGATTACAAGAAAGTGGATTATATCGGGAAGATACATCAACACATAGTCAATATACATTTTTTGAAGATGATACATATACGGATAAACAATTTCATGCAGAATATCCGACCATTCATCATTTGATTGTTTCATTGATGGAAAACAAGCAGGCACACGATGTTCGTTTGGTATATATTGCAGTTGCATGGCTTATGGCACATAGAGGCCATTTCTTAAATGAAGTAGATAAACATAAAGTAGATGAAGTAACTCGATTTGATGAAGTGTATCAAAAATTTGAAGAATATTGTAATGGAGCATATGAAGAGGGGGATTTGAATCCATTTATTGCATGTGATTTCGGTGAGTTTCAGAAAATTATGTTAATGAAGGCATCTGTTTCTGTAAAGGAAAAGGCATTTTTTGATTTATTAAACAATGGAAAGACGTTTAAAGATGAACCGGATGATATTGTTAGTAAAAAGATGATTGTTAAATTATTATCAGGTGGAACGGTTCAGCCTGCAAAACTTTTTATTAGCGAAGAAAGTAAAGAAGCATATAAGGAAGTAGACTCTGTTCGTCTTGGAATGGAAGAAGAAAAGTTCGCTGCCATTTTGACAGAATTAGGAGATGAGGGCGAATTATTATTAAAATTACGTCAGATATATGATTGGTCAATTTTAGCAGAAATATTGCATGCAGATGACCATCAGGATAAGATGACAATATCGAAAGCAAAAGTAGAACAATATGAACAGCATAAAAAAGATTTGAATGATTTGAAAAAGATTGTAAGAAAATATATTCCAGATGAATACAATGAAATATTCAGGGAACAGAGAGAAGATAATTATGTAGCATATAGCGGATATGAGTACAGTGGTAAAAGAAAGAGTGATATCGAAAAATTTTCAGCATATTTGACAAAAAAATTAAAAGCAGTAGAAGTTGAGGAAATAGATGCAGAAAAATTTGAAGATATGATGGCAAGATTGGAAATAAGAGAGTTTCTTCCAAAGCAAGTTAATGGTGATAATCGTGTGATTCCGTATCAGCTTTATTGGGATGAGTTGAATAATATTTTGCAGAATGTAAAAGAATATCTGCCTTTTTTAAATGAAAAGGATGCAGATGGATTCAATAATATCGAAAAACTTCTGTCCGTGTTTGAGTTCAGAATACCATATTATGTAGGACCATTAAGAGCAGATAAGAATTCGAAATATGCTTGGATGCAGCGAAAAGCAGAAGGAAAAATTTATCCTTGGAATTTCTATGATAAGGTAGATCTTGATGCATCTGAGAAGAATTTTATTTCCCGAATGACAAACAGTTGTACATATGTACCGGGGGAGAAAGTGCTTCCGAAAAATTCTCTGTTATATTCTAAATTTATGGTATTAAATGAAATTAACAATATTAAGGTAAATGGTGTTGCTATAGATGTTGAATTAAAGCAGAAAATCTATAAAGAATTTGAGAAGAATAAGAAGGTTACAAGAAAGAAGATAGAAGGTCTGTTAGCGTCAGAAGGCTGTTTTGAAAAAGGGAAGGATGTCTTATCAGGAATTGATATTAATGTGAATTCTTCCTTAAAGTCTTATCATGTATTCAAGAATTTGTTAGAGTCGCAGCAGCTTACATTAGAAGATGCTGAACGTATTATTGAGTATATGGCATACACAGAAGATAAGAATAGATTTAAGAAATGGTTGGCAAGAGAATATTCTAATCTGTCAGAAGAAGATAGAAAATATATTGCAAAACAGAAGCTGAAAGATTTTGGAAGACTCTCAAAGAAGTTTTTAACAGGTGTAAAAGGAATCAGCAAAAAGCAGAATAGTTATGAGAAAATTAGTATTATTGATGCGTTATGGAATACGAATGATAATTTGATGCAAATATTATCAGATCAGTATACATTTATGGAATCAATAAAAAATGAACAAAAAGAATATTATGAAGGAAAAGGACAGAGTATCGATGAATTATTAGATGATATGTATGTGTCGAATTCTGTTAGAAGACCGATATATCGAACACTTGCTATTTTAGAGGATATTAATAAGGCTACGAAAACACAGCCTAAGAGAATTTTTATAGAAATGGCAAGAGGTGGTGGAGAGAAGGGAAAACGTACAGTAACCCGAAGAAAACAGATTGAAGAAATGTATAAAACCGTAAAACATGAGGATATTGCAGAATTATCAAAGCAGTTAGAAGATTGCTCGGATAATAAATTGCAGAGTGAAGCAGTGTATTTATATTTTATGCAGCTGGGAAGATGCATGTATTCCGGTGAGCCAATTCGTATTGAAGAATTGCCAACTACAAAATATAATATCGACCATATTTATCCACAGAGCGCGGTAAAAGATGATAGTATTGATAATAAAGTATTAGTATTATCTACATTGAATGGAGATAAGAAAGATATTTATCCAATTCCTTCTAAGTATAGGGAAAAAGCAGGATGGTTGTGGAATCATTTGCATAAAAATAAGATGATATCTGATGAAAAATATAAGCGTTTGATGCGAACAACAGGTTTTACAGATGATGAGAAAATGGGATTTATTAATCGTCAGCTAGTAGAAACCAGACAATCTACAAAGGCACTCGGTGTTATTTTAGAGCAAATGTATCCAGATACAGAAATCGTATATGCAAAGGCAAGATTAGCAAGTGAGTTTCGTCAGGAATATGAGATATATAAGTCGCGTTCTGTAAACGACTTGCATCATGCGAAGGATGCATATCTGAATATTGTCTGTGGAAATGTATATCACTGCAGATTTACACGTAATTTTATGGTGGATAGAACATATTCGTTGAAAACAAAAACATTATTCGGACATCAGGTTCATGACGGCGAAAAATTAGCATGGGCAGGAGAAGAGAGCATTGCATTTGTTAAGAGAATGGTTTTAAAACAGACACCACATTATACGAGATTTGCATTTGAACGAAAAGGTGGATTATTTGACCAAATGCCTCTAAAGAAGGGAGAAGGTGCTGTGCCACGCAAGAAGAATCTTCCAATTGAGAAGTATGGTGGATATAATAAATCGACAGCAACATTTTATTTGCTTGTAAAATATAAGGAAAAGAAGAAAACAGATATTATGTTTATGCCGGTAGATTTGTATGCAGGGGCAGTAGTATTGCGTGATGAAATAGCAGCAAAAGAATATGCGCAGAAGACCATTGCGACAATAAATGGAAAGAAATTAGAAGATATTCAGATTATAGCGTTTCCCTTGGGATTGCGAAAAATCAAAGTGAATACAATTCTTTCGTTGGATGGATTCCGTATTGCGATTACTGGAAAAGCAAGTGGAGGAAAGCAGTTATTATATGTTTTGGCTGAGTCATTAAAATTAGATAATGAATCTGAGAAATATATAAAACGAATTGATAATTATTTTGCTAAAAAAGAAAAGAATAAAGATATAAAATTGGATTCGGAATATGATGAAATTACAAAAGAAAATAATTCTAAGTTATTTAATATAATACTAGAAAAAGGACAGTCGAATCCGTATATTAAAATATCATCATTAAGAGAAGTGGCTGCTTTTATATCAGGTGTAGCAGAAAAGTTTGATGTGTTATCGTTGGAAGAACAAGCACTAGCGTTGACAAAGTTAATAGAGATATATAAATCAGGACGGGCTGGAAGTTGTGATTTGTCGATAGTCAAAGGAAGTAAAAATGCGGCTACAATGATTATTTCATCAAAGTTATCTAATTGGAAAAAGAACTATTCAGATGTTCGTATTGTAGATACGTCAGCATCTGGAATTTATACAAAAGAATCTTGTAATTTATTGGAGTTGTTATAATGGGATATCGTACAATGGTTATTGCAACACGTTGTAAATTAGATTACAAAATGGGATACATGGAATTGCGATCAGAGATAACGAAGAAGATTCTACTTAGTGAATTAGAAATACTGATTATTGAGAATCCAGCGGTGTCTCTGACAGGGATTCTGCTAGAAAAACTGATGCAGGAAAAAGTAAAGGTTATTTTCTGTGACCAAAAGAGAAATCCTCAATCAGAACTGATTCCATATTATGGAAGCCATGATTGTTCAAGAAAATTAAAGACGCAGCTAGAGTGGGATACCTATTTAAAAGAAGAAATGTGGACTGTTATTGTGACAGAAAAGATTCGTAAACAGGCACAGTTCTTAGAAGAATTAGGAAAAGAAGATGAAAGTCAACTGCTTCGGGAATATATTGAACAGGTGGAGCACAAAGATGTGACGAACAGAGAAGGACATGCAGCAAAAGTATATTTTAACGCATTATTTGGGATGGATTTTACAAGAGGAAATAATATTCCAATTAATGCTGCCTTGAATTATGGATATTCTTTGATTCTATCTGCAATTAACAGAGAAGTTACAGCAAATGGGTATCTCACACAGTTGGGCTTTTTTCATGACAATATTTATAATCAATTTAATCTGAGTTGTGATTTGATGGAACCATTTCGCATTCTGGTTGACAGATATGTGTACGAGCATCCGTTTGTGCAGTTTGAAACAGAAGAAAAACATCAGATTTTACAGGTGTTGCAGACAGAAATTGGAATTGACAATACAAGACAATATTTAACCAATGCAATCAAGATATATGTAAAAAGTATATTTGATGCAATGAATGAAGGGGATCTTTCCCATATATTATTTTATACAGTATGAGTTATCGATTTATGAGAATAATTATTATGTTTGATTTGCCAACGGAAACAATAGAAGATAGAAGGGCATATCGAGATTTTCGCAAAGGAATTATGAAGAATGGCTTCTTTATGATGCAGGAATCTATTTATTGTAAAATGGTATTAAATGAAAGTGCAAAAAATAATACAATTCTTGCTGTGCGGAAAATTAAGCCAAATAAAGGGTTAGTGCAAATCTTGTCTGTTACGGAAAAACAATTTCAGAAAATGGAATTTCTCGTTGGAAGTGTGCAGACGGAAATTATAGATACAGATGAAAGGCTGGTAATATTTTGAAATTAGCATATCCGAAAATAAATCATGTTATTGAAATTCATAAAAATCAGATAAATAGTATCGTGATAGAAAATCCGTCTCTGATGTATCAATTTGTAGAAGATATGCGTCAGCAGGTTGATAAACAAGGAGGGAAGGCAGTTCTTTCCATAGAGGAAGAACCTGTAGAAATATATAAATACTTAGAACTTATCACAGATGTATATCATATGGATTTGAATTCGAAAGCAGTAGTAACGAAGTTGACGGATTCATTGGGGAAAAAGGCAGTTGAACCAGAATATTATGAAAAAACAATGCAATTAATTTCGGATATGCAGCAATATATTAATGATTTGGTATGGGATATGGATACAGACGTACAGTTTGGAGAAATATCTGCAAAACAAATTCTGAAAGCTGTAAATATTTCATTTGCAGATGTTGATTTGGGATTAGAAGAAAAAATTGTAGAATATTTAACAATCCATCGTAAATTTTTGGGTAATAAATTATTTGTTTTTGTAAATGCACGCAGTTATATAAGCGGTGATTGTTTTGAAGCGTTGGCAGAGACACTAATCGCACATGAATTTACAGTCCTTTTCATTGATAATAAGGAATATCCCAAAGTATCAGAGGAGAATCGATGGATTATTGATATTGATTTATGTGAATTTTAGTATTAGAATAAAGAAAACCCCTATAGACAGGCATACCTTTCGGCAGAAAGGAAATTTCAAAATTTGAGGTTTGAGAGCAGTGTAAATCTATAGGGTAATCAAACTTAATACCTGTTTCTCTGCCGTAAGGCCCTGTTTGAGAGCAGTGTAAATCTATAGGGTAATCAAACAACATTGATTTAAGAGCAGCACAGCAGCAGGTTTGAGAGCAGTGTAAATCTATAGGGTAATCAAACAGTATTGACGTCATACAATTGAGGATTTACGTTTGAGAGCAGTGTAAATCTATAGGGTAATCAAACATAATCAGGAACAGTTTCACACCTGAATGTGTTTGAGAGCAGTGTAAATCTATAGGGTAATCAAACTCTACAAGTCCATCAACCGCTTTTGACAAGTTTGAGAGCAGTGTAAATCTATAGGGTAATCAAACGGTTAACCCAGCGCAAGAAAAGAGTATTGCGTTTGAGAGCAGTGTAAATCTATAGGGTAATCAAACAACAGATTCGAGCTTGACAGTACGTTTTCGTTTGAGAGCAGTGTAAATCTATAGGGTAATCAAACCAATCGCCGGGGCTACGGGGGACGATTTCGGTTTGAGAGCAGTGTAAATCTATAGGGTAATCAAACTTTTTAAGGATTTTATGCGTTTGGATCAGGTTTGAGAGCAGTGTAAATCTATAGGGTAATCAAACTGGCTTTGTAAATAAGAAAACAGGCTACAGTTTGAGAGCAGTGTAAATCTATAGGGTAATCAAACGGGCGCGCTGATGAGTGCCCTAGGAGTACTGTTTGAGAGCAGTGTAAATCTATAGGGTAATCAAACTGGAATCCTTATATCTATTGGGGTACACGGTTTGAGAGCAGTGTAAATCTATAGGGTAATCAAACGCAAATGCAGAGTATGACACCACAATTCGAGTTTGAGAGCAGTGTAAATCTATAGGGTAATCAAACTGCCGTTCCTAGCATACTTACACCTGCTGGTTTGAGAGCAGTGTAAATCTATAGGGTAATCAAACAGTCAATTAGATAATTGTGTGTTGTATTATGTTTGAGAGCAGTGTAAATCTATAGGGTAATCAAACTCATATTCAGTTATCATTCCTTGAACTTCGTTTGAGAGCAGTGTAAATCTATAGGGTAATCAAACACAATAAAGAAGTAAATGCAGGTAAAGAAGGTTTGAGAGCAGTGTAAATCTATAGGGTAATCAAACTGATCGAGAGCACGAGACAGAGGACGATGAGGTTTGAGAGCAGTGTAAATCTATAGGGTAATCAAACCACCGCTACCGCCTTGGTTCTCCAAGTCTGGTTTGAGAGCAGTGTAAATCTATAGGGTAATCAAACTTGATACTGCCTTGATTAAAAGGTATTTAGTTTGAGAGCAGTGTAAATCTATAGGGTAATCAAACTGCAAGTCTGCTCGTCGGTGTTCCTCCGTGTTTGAGAGCAGTGTAAATCTATAGGGTAATCAAACCTCATCTGTAATATTAGCCAGATCCTCGATGTTTGAGAGCAGTGTAAATCTATAGGGTAATCAAACAGAGTATATAAAAGGAAGCACTGCGATATAGTTTGAGAGCAGTGTAAATCTATAGGGTAATCAAACTATCTGTCAACTTTGTAACTGTAGGTACTGTTTGAGAGCAGTGTAAATCTATAGGGTAATCAAACAGATGTAAAAGCAACATTGTATTGCTACAAGTTTGAGAGCAGTGTAAATCTATAGGGTAATCAAACAGTAGATTTCGTGACATCTATAGAGATATTGTTTGAGAGCAGTGTAAATCTATAGGGTAATCAAACTAAATTTCTGCGAGGGGATGGTTATATTGGTTTGAGAGCAGTGTAAATCTATAGGGTAATCAAACACCAGTACCGCAATTGGTGAAGCAATGCTGTTTGAGAGCAGTGTAAATCTATAGGGTAATCAAACCGCAGTTGGATGAGGTCATTGCACGATCCGGTTTGAGAGCAGTGTAAATCTATAGGGTAATCAAACCAAGCGTCCTGTGTCGTTATATGTCAATCGGTTTGAGAGCAGTGTAAATCTATAGGGTAATCAAACTGTTTGGAAGAAATACGGCAGCAAGAAAGGTTTGAGAGCAGTGTAAATTTATAGGGTAATTGTTATGATATAACATAATTGGTCAAAAATGATAACAAAGAAAATATAAAAAAGGAGAATATTTAAAAGGCAAAAGAAAATCACTAACATGCGCGTTAGTTTCTGAATACACTAAAATGAACAAAAATCTGGAGCACATATGCAGGTAGGCGTGGCGGTTATTGATACCGGAATATACAGGCATCGGGATTTTGGAAATCGGATTGTTGGGTTTTATGATGTGATTCATGGACGGAAGGTACCATATGATGACAGTGGACATGGAACACATGTGAGTGGAATTATTGCCGGAAATGGAGCAGCTTCAAATGGGAAATATAGAGGAGTGGCACCGGAAGCTGCAATTATAGGCGTAAAAGCTCTTGATGAGGACGGAAATGGAAAAATAACGGATGTAATCGATGGATTATCGTGGATTTTGAAAAATTGCCAAAAATATAACATTCGTGTAGTGAACATTTCATTTGGAACAACAACAGACGTTATGGAAGAGAAAGATTATGCATTATTACATGCAGTCGAAGAAGTATGGGATGCAGGAATTGTTGTTGTAGCAGCAGCAGGAAATAATGGTCCGAATGTACAGAGTGTGACTACACCAGGAATATGCAGGAAGATTATTACGGTCGGGGCTTATGATGATGCAACCCGAAATCAGAATATAAAAATGGGAAAAGACAATAAAAAATTGGCAAAAAAAGCACCTTTTTTTTCTGGAAGAGGGCCTACGTGTCAGTGCATTATGAAACCGGAAGTTGTTGTTGCAGGTTCAAATCTGGTTGCATGTGCAAATAAACGGGATGTCTATACAATGAAGAGTGGAACATCCATGGCAACACCGGTTGTTTCCGGAGCCATTGCAAGATATTTAGAAAATCATGAAGCAATGACACCCAAAGAAATAAAACTTAGACTTAAGAAATTTTGTCATGAAATGAACGGACCAAAGAACCAACAGGGCTGGGGGATGCTTAATATTTACCAATTTGTGACATCTGAATAAGACATAAGAACTATTTTATGACAAATAAAACATATTTTGTGCGAAAATGTTTCAAAGCAATAATATATGTGCTATATTCTTTCTATGTGATATATCGCAAAGATAAATATATAGGAGGGCGGCATGTATATATGTCATTCAATGAAAAATGGAAAATATGATTATGAGGAGATTCTGTGTCACTTAGAGGAATGGGGGATTCCAGTAAGTAATCGAACAGAATGTGAAGAGGTTCATGATGAGAATCTATATGCGCTTCATAAGAGGATTCAACAGGAAAAATATGTAGTAGTAGCATTATCTGAGGCACTTGTTACGGACATTTCCGTACTTGCAGATTTAGAATGTATCAGAAAATTGTTTGAAGAAAAACAGATAAAGGTATTTACATTTATTAAAGGAATTATGCCAACAATTCTACCGAAAAGATTGGAGTGGATTAAAGATACGGTTATTTTGCAGGCAGATACCGTTATGAAAATGCATGAAGCGGTATATCGTATTGTTTTGGAATATACTGCCAATCAGATTGGGGCATACAGAAATTGTATGAAACAGAATGTTTGGAAAAAATTAGAAGAACATGGGTTATTAGAAGACGATTATTTGCTTAGAATGAAAAATGCATATAAAAATGTTGTTGAGCAGGATTACGAAACACAGATTACGCTTTTATTTGGGGTGTATCATTATTTATCAAATCACCTTCATACAAAAGATAAAATATCTGAAAAATGTATGGATAATCTGTTTTCCTATATTGGAATGTGTATGCCATTTTGTACCACACAGGTTCAGATTGCACAGCATTGCATTTTGATGATGATGCACAATGTGCAGATTACATAAAAAAAGATATGTTTTTTATATAGAATGCATATGAATTTTAAATGAGTAACAATATGTTTTGCATTTTATTGGTGTATGTGCTATACTTTCTTTCGTATTTCTGAAAAAGGAGTAGTAATATGTCAAACGATAAGAAAAATAGTAACAAAAGAAAGAAAATAATGCGCTATGTCGGATTGGGAATGGCAGCATTAGAGCTTGTTGCAGCAATTGTGTTTGCCGGCATGATTTTCTGGTTGAATATGCTTCCGGATAAGTATGTCATTGGCGGATGTGTTGTACTTGCATTAATTACTGCATTTATTATCTATACACAGTTTACGAGAGTACACTGGGTGGGTAAGATGTTAGCAGTATTATTATCTGTTATTTTGATTTTGGGCGATGTATACATTTACCAGGCAAAGGGAACGATTAGTTCAGTAACGGATAACACAAAGAAAGATGTTGTATCGGTATACGTATTGAAGGATGATCCGGCAAAGACAATCGGCGATGCGGCAGATTATAAGTTTGGATATCACAGTGTGCTTGATAAAGCAACAACAGAGGAGACAATTGCAGAGATTAACAAAGGTCTGGACAAGTCGATTGCGACACAGACGTACACAGATTTCACAAAGTTAGTAGATGCATTGTATAATAAGGAAGTTGGAGCAATTATTGTAAAAGATTCTTATATAGCAACACTTGAAGAATCACATCCGACATTTGTTGCAGATACAAGAGTAATCGACAATAAGACATTTGAAACAGAAATTAAGAAACCGGTCATTACGAAGAATACGTTGACAGATACGTTTACAATTTATTTATCAGGTAATGATGAAGTTGGTGATTTGAATCAGGCTGGTCGAAGCGATGTAAATATTCTCATCGAAGTAAATCCAAAAACAAAGCAGATTCTCTTGATTAACACACCAAGAGACTATTATGTAAATGTTAATTCTTTAACATCAGGTATTGGTAAAGACAAGCTGACACATGCAGGAAACTTCGGTGTAGATGCATCTATGGCAACAGTGAGCGGATTGTATAAAAATTGGGATATTGATTATTTCGTTCGTGTAAACTTTACGGGTGTTGAAGCGATTGTGGATGCATTAGGCGGTATTACCGTTAATTCAGAACTTGATTTCTACACAAGTCCTGATACAAGTGATGTGAAGTTCCATTTCACAGAAGGCAAGAATGAAGTAAACGGTAAGGCAGCGTTGGCATTCTGTAGAGAACGTCAGTCAATTGCCGGTGGAGATAACCAGCGTGGTAAGAATCAGATGATTGCCATTCAGGGTATTGTAGATAAGGTTGCTTCTCCTTCTATTCTGTACAATTATTCATCTGTACTGAATTCAGTGAAGTCAATGTTCCAGACCAGTTTGGATGATGATGATATTGCAAGTATGGTAAAACTTACAATGGAAGGTGAACCATGGAATGTTCAGTCATATGCAGTAGACGGTGTTGGTGACTATGATGGTTCATATTTCTTTGGTTACACATATATGTATGTTATGAGACCGAACCAGAGTGCAGTTGATACAGCATGCAAATTGATGCAGAAAATCAAAGATGGTGAAATATTTGATGTTGACGAATATGTAAATGGTGGTGCAGAATAAGCATTTATATTGACAGTTTTGTTGATAAAGTTACAGAAAATATTTAAAATTACGACAATATGACGAAAAGACAATAGAGAGTTTTCAAATGAAGACTTTCTATTGTTTTTTTTTGACAAATGCGTTATAGTAATAAGGACTGTAAAAACAGGGATTGAAAGAATAAGAATAGCCGTAAGAATGGAGAGAAGATATGATTAGTGCAAATAATGTAACGCTTCGAATTGGTAAGAAAGCTCTATTTGAAGATGTTAATATTAAGTTTACAGAAGGTAACTGTTATGGTTTGATTGGTGCAAATGGTGCAGGTAAGTCAACATTTTTAAAGATTTTAACAGGTCAGATTGAACCAAGTAAGGGCGATGTGAGTATTACACCAGGTCAGAGATTATCATTCTTAGAGCAGGATCACTTCAAATATGATGATTATACAGTATTAGATACTGTTATGATGGGGAATGCCCGTTTATATGAAATCATGAAAGAAAAAGAAGCAATTTATGCGAAGGAAGATTTCACGGAAGAAGATGGTAACAAGGCAAGTGAATTAGAAGCAGAATTCGCAGATATGAATGGTTGGGAAGCAGAGACGGATGCAGCTCAGTTATTAAATGGTTTGGGAATTATGACAGATTTACACTACAAGATGATGAATGAATTAAATGGTAGTGAAAAGGTTAAAGTATTGCTTGCGAAAGCATTATTTGGTAATCCGGATATTCTTTTATTAGATGAGCCTACAAACCATTTGGATTTGGATGCGATTGCATGGTTAGAAGAGTTCCTGATTAATTTTGATAATACGGTTATCGTTGTATCTCATGACCGTTATTTCCTTAACAAAGTATGTACACAGATTGCAGATATTGATTATGCGAAGATTCAGCTTTATGCAGGTAACTATGATTTCTGGTATGAGTCAAGCCAGTTGCTTGTAAAGCAGATGAAGGAAGCAAATAAGAAGAAGGAAGAAAAGATTAAGGAATTACAGGAATTCATCCAAAGATTCTCAGCAAATGCGTCAAAGTCTAAGCAGGCTACTTCAAGAAAGAGAGCATTAGAGAAGATTGAATTAGATGATATTCGTCCTTCAAGCAGAAAATATCCATATATTGATTTCCGTCCGGAACGTGAAATTGGTAATGAAGTTCTTCAGGTAGAAGGTATTTCTAAGACAATTGATGGTGTGAAAGTATTAGATAATATTTCATTTATTGTGAATCACGATGATAAGATTGCTTTTGTTGGTTCAAATGAACTCGCAACAACAACATTATTCCGTATCTTAATGGGTGAAATTGAACCGGATGAAGGTACATTTAAGTGGGGAATTACCACTTCTACAGCATATTTCCCTAAGGATAGTGCAGCAGAGTTTAATCGTGAAGATACAATCGTAGAATGGTTGACACAGTATTCACCGGATCCAGATCCGACATATGTTCGTGGATTCTTAGGAAGAATGTTATTTGCCGGTGATGACGGTGTAAAGAAGGTTAAGGTATTATCAGGTGGTGAAAAGGTACGTTGTCTGATTTCTAAGATGATGATTATGGGAGCAAATGTACTTGTATTTGATGATCCTACAAACCACTTAGATATGGAATCTATTACTGCATTGAATAACGGATTGATTAAGTTCAAGGGTGTTTCACTCTTTACATCACATGATCATCAGTTTATTCAGACAACAGCGAACCGTATTATGGAAATCGTTCCAAGCGGTCAGCTTATTGATAAGATTACAACATATGATGAATACTTAGAGAGTGATGAAATGGCTAGAAAGCGTCAGGGATTTGCTGAAGCAGAAGCGGATGATGAAGATTAATTTATAATTTTTAAAAGACTTACTGTAGCTTGTATATAGAATCAGATAGAATTCTGGTTTGGTAAATGTACTTGCTATGGTAAGTTTTTATTTTATGAGTATAATTTGTTATTAAAGTAAAATTTTGTGACTGCACATACATTTACAAAATATTATCTAAGATAATATCAAAGCAGGAGAAGAATTTAATATTAAGAAACGTGCAGAAAGGAGATAGAATCACGATGAAGAAGATGCAGTACAGACATTTGGTACAATATTACGAAACGGATCAGATGGGGATTGTTCATCATTCAAATTATATCCGTTGGTTTGAAGAGGCAAGAACGGATTTTCTAAAAAAAATAGGATTCGGATATAAAGAATTAGAGGAAAAAGGTGTTATTAGTCCGGTATTATCGGTGGAGTGCGAATATAAACAAATGACACATTATGATGAAGAAGTAATTATTGAATCGTGTGTAGAATCTTTTAATGGTGTGAAGTTATTTATGGCATACACGGTAACGGGGGCTGAGGATGGTGTTCTGCGTGCACAGGGAAGAACAAGCCATTGTTTTTTGGATGCAAATGGAAGACCGATACGGTTAAAAAAAGAGCAGCCGGAATTTTATGAGTGTCTGATGAAAATGTGTCAGGCAGAATGAAGCATGGATTAAAATAAAAAAGACAATATAGTTTTAATATGAAAATACTCCGCAGAAATGTGAGATATGAAATCTAATCGTAGACAACATATCTGAATCCTGCGGAGTATTTTTAAGTTGTTATATGTAGAAAAATTATTTTGTTCCGGTTGAACCGAATCCGCCTTCACCACGAACGGTTTCATCTAGCTGAGTTACTTCTTCAAAAGCAGCAGCAACATAAGGTGTAAATACAATCTGAGCGATACGTTCTTTGTATCCGATTGTAACAGGCTCAGTTGAGTGGTTGTGCAATGCAACCATGATTTCGCCACGATAATCAGAATCAATGACTCCCACTTTATTAGCTGGTGCAAGGCCTTTCTTACATGCAAGACCACTTCTTGCATATACAAGACCTACAAGACCTACCGGGATTTCCATGGCAATATCTGTGTGGATGAATTGTGTTTCGCCAGGGGCAATGGTTACTTTGTCAGGCATCGCAGCGTAAAGATCTGCTCCTGCTGAAAATTCTGTGCCATAAGTAGGCATTGTAGCGCGTTCTGATAATTTTTGGAATCGTACTGTCTGTGTCATAATATTAATCTCCATTCTGCAGATGTATCATAAGTAAAATCGTTCAAAAGAAAATATTTATAGTAACAAATGATTGTATATTTTGTTTGATTTGATAAAGAAATAACAGAGCATCTGCGAATCGGTTATTTCTGTTGAAAATGAAGTGTAATTATTGCGTGTGTCATTAGGTAGTATTCCTAGAATAACGTAATTACTTTATTTTGTGCCAGTGAAGCCGGTACATCGATTGTACGCTGATTTTCTGAACCTTTGAATTTCAGATTTAAATTTTTTAATGAAAGAACAAATTCGCCATCGACCAAAACATCGATATAAGATAAAAGTTCCTTTGTTTCCGGCCATTTCTTACACATAGTATCTACAATATCCTTATCAAATAAATATCCGGTAAAGCACCAGAGGGGTTTGTTTGGATATTGTTCTTTTACTTTTCGGACAAGTGGAAGTAATCCGATTTGGTTGCTGTATTCAAAGGGTTCACCGCCAAGAATGGTTAGACCGGCAATATAAGCAGGTTGTAACGAAGTAAGAATTTCATCGATTTGCTGCTCGGTAAAAGGAGCTCCATACTGGAAATCCCATGTCATTTCATTGAAACAACCCTCACAATGATGTGTACAGCCGCTGACAAAAAGAGAGGTACGGACCCCCGGACCATTTGCAACATCGTTATATTTTATTTCTGCATAGTTCATCGGTTAGGACTCCTCCTAATATATATGTTGTAGGGAATACACCACCTAACAGCCAGTTAGGATGTTTCCCTCTTTTCTAAATGATGTTATGTAGTATATCACATAGGATATAGCTTAGGCAAGGATTGAACAGAAGAATAAGAGAACGAAGCTCTTAGGCTGTGAGAAAATGCTGCAATGAAGTTCAGTATTTCAAAAATCAAAAGCACACAAGTACGATAGAAAATCAATGGAATGTTAAAAAATCTGTAAAAATGAATAAACAAAAGATGTATCTGTGGAAAAATACAGAAAATAAATGTATACTAACTGTATAAATTTAAGAATATATTCGAAGCGGCCAATTTAACGCAGATTAAAAAATGGAGGTTTTATATGCCAGAGATTTATTTTGATAAGTTATACAGATATGAAAGAAAAGCGGAACATTGTAGCATTGCAATTCCGATAAAGAAAGGTGTTTTGCGACATGCAGAAGATATTGCAATTTATCAGGATGGAAAGGCAATTCCGGTACAGCCTAAGGTTACAGCAAGATATAAAGATGGTTCTGTGAAATATTTATTTGTGCGATTTATGGCAGATTTACCGGCAAACAAAGGATGTGTGTTGGATTGCAAATATCCGGTTAAAGAATCAGTGACATTTAAAGGAATTCAGATTTCATTATTAGAAGATGGATATGCAGTGGATACGGGAGCGATTAACTTTGCAGTCAGAAATAACGGAATCCATTTATTTGATTATGTTCAGGTGCAGGATAAAAGATATGTGGCAGAACAGTTTGATGGACCATATTTGAAAGAACGAAATGGTCACAAAAATGCATTGCAGATTCAGGAGTGGCACATTGTGGAACAAGGTGCATTGTGTACAATTCTTGCAGCAAATGCTGTATATGAAAATAAAGTGCGTTGTGAATTGCGACTGACAGCATACGCTGATAAATCATGGGTAGAAGTCAGCTATCGAATTCTCAATACAAGAGAAGAAGAATTAGATATTGAATCACTTATCTTTTATTGTAAGGCAGAAGCCGGATTTGCCGAGCAGGAGTCTATTCATATTGTTCAAATGGAAGAGAAAAATGATTCAACAGGTTGTGGTGATGGATTGTTAGATAATTCACAAAATGACGGTCCGATTTTCCATACCAGAGGAATTACTGAGTTAGAGATGTTAGAGCAGAAAGCACCGGTAGAGTCCGTTCGTACAATGGTTGGAAGTTCGAATTATAAGACGGATTTTATTATTGGAAAAAATGGTGAAGCGGTGTCTAAAAATATTACCGGTAAGTCATTGGTAAAGGAAGCAAATGAACATTTTGCGGAAGTTTTCTATGGAACATTTTTTGCTGACAGAACGGATGCAGCAGGTGGTGTGTGTATTACAGTATTTCAGGCACAGCAGAATTATCCAAAGGCAATCGAAGCAAATGGAGAAGAAATTGCAGTATTTTTAGTACCGGCAGGAGAAGACAAGGTTGTTATGCAATCTGGTATGGCAAGAGAGCAGAAGTTCTTGTTACATTTCCACGATGCGAAAGAATCCATTTTGGAGTTGGATAACAGAAGTCTCATTTATCAGATGCCAGACAGAGCATATTTATCACCGGATGAGTTTCGTAAAGCAGGTGTCATGCTAGATGTATTTCCGACAGAACTTGATGATAAAGTGGAGATGGCGTTGATTGAACGGGCAGATTCTCATGCAAGATGCTATGGAATGTTAAACTGGGGAGATTCATGGGACCCCGGTTATACGAAACAGGGGCGTGGAAATGGTAGACTTGTGTGGTCAAATAATGAATATGATTTTCCACATTCTTGTGCATTACAGTATGCCAGAACTGGTGTGAGAAGATTCTTAGATTATCTGATTATTAGTGCAGAACATTGGAGAGATGTGGATATTTGTCATTTCAGTTCAGATCCATTGCGGATAGGTGGACAGTGGGAACATACAGCAGGTCATTGTATGGATGGTGTTATGGTATGTTCGCATGAATGGGTAGAGGGTTTGCTGGATTATTATCATTTTACAGGAGATGACAGAGGATATGATGCAGCAATTGGTATTGGTGAAAATGTTTTAAGATTGTTAGATACACCAATGTATGCACATCCGGGTGAAGCAAATGCAAGAGAAACCGGCTGGGCATTAAGAACCTTAACGGCACTTTATGTTGAGACACATGAAGAAAGATGGCTTGCAAAATGTGAATGGATACTGCACAGCTTTGAAATCTGGGAAAAAGAATATGGACACTGGTTGGCACCATATACAGACAATACAACAATTCGTGTGGGCTTTATGATTTCGGTTGCAGTTGGAAGTGTTATGCGTTATTATCGCGAATTTCCAGATGAGAAATTGAAACAGATGCTTATCCGTGCAGTTGATGATTTGGCAGAAAATTGTATGTTAGACTGCGGTTTATTCTATTATAAAGAATTACCGAGTCTTGCACGATTAGGAAATAATACATTGTTATTAGAATCACTTGCTATTGCATATGAATTGACAGGGAATGATAAATATTTAACATATGGATACAGAACACTTGCAAGAGCGGTCGGAGAAAAGCAGAGTTCAACAAATGGTACAAAGCAGATTATTGAAGATGCAGTTGTATGTGCCGGCGGCAGTACGAAAGGATTTGCACAGAGCTTCATTCCAATGATTACGTATTATAATGCACTGACAAAAGCTGGAAAGTGGGAAGAGGCAAGGAAATATTTGTAAATTTCGGTTTGTGGATGTACTCTGCCTGATAGATGGACGGAGAAATTTGACGTAC
>AUXO018613299.1_pt1 | contig 34077 bp, 26 predicted proteins | sample 768731 | NCBI WGS metagenome assembly AUXO01 (sample SAMN02715735, study PRJNA202380) | gut metagenome | biome: sheep rumen | host: Ovis aries | place: New Zealand: Palmerston North
GGTTCGAATCCTTCAGCCTTTGCCAAATTATTAATGAGGTCGGTGCCTCAGTTATTTCATTAATAAGATTGAAGCAGATAAAAACGGGATTTTATTTGGCAATTTTAACCAATAGGAGGGTATAAAAAAATGAAATATTATTCAGATTTAACAAACAAGATTTACAACACAGAAAAGGAATTAAATTTAGCGGAAAGCGATTATAAAGCAAAGCTAAACGAAAAGAAGGAAAAGGAAGAAGAAAGGAAAAATGCTTATAAAGCAGTGAAGCAAGCTTTTGATGTAGCTGAACAGAAAAGAAAAGAAGCTGAGACTTTATTACGAGATTTTCTTAAAAAGTATGAAACAGTACACGAAACCACTGATGGTGCGAAAATAATTAGAACACATCAGGACATGGAAGCACAAAAAGACTTAATCAATCTTGTATTCACTACATTCCCTTATCTTATTTTTTAAAGATTAGGTGCGAGATAAAAGGAAAGATAGTAATATCTTTATTACCTAGTTTTAGGTTCCCCCAGTGCTATTACGGTACTGGGGGATTTTATGCTTTATAATTTTTAGACTTTATAAATAAACAAAAAGTAGAAACACAAAGGAGGAATAAAATGGCAAATAAAAAAGATTTAAAAATTTTTAATGATTTAAATAGTTGGCTTCATGATGAACTAGGTACTAATGCTCTTCAACATGATAATTTCAAAGACTTAGAAGACCTAGGCTTTAGAAATGAACTTGAGCTTGGTACTCAAATGCACAACATCAAGAGAAGTCTAGAAAAAATAGGGGCTGCGTATGCTAGATATGGTTTATATCCTGTTTTCAAAGAAATGCCACACAAGCAGGGTACTGAAATTATATATCGACCTGTGGGAGAAGACTCTCAAGATATAAAAGACTCTGAGTGTCCTTCTATTGTTATTTCTACTACAAAAGATGGATTCTCAATTCACAATAATATGCTATCTCCTAATAGTGCTTTAATTGTTAGAGGTAGAGGTGGTGAGTTTGGAATCGCTAGTAGTCTAAGTGTTGGCTTAGATGAAGCTGTTAAAGAAATAGAAACAAGCTCAGCATGGATTGAAAAGAGTTTTAAGAAATCTACTAAGGAAGGATTATCTTATATTCGTTCTACAACGAACAAGGCCATTCGTTCTGTAACTCAACTTAATCCTTCTATATATAGTTCTAATCAAGTTAAAGAGTTCTCTAAACTTGATCCTAAAAATCTAAAAGCCTTAAGACCTGAAGCTTTACAGGCCATGAAGGCACAAATGATTACAGCTTATTATATTCAATCTGTCTATAATGCTAATGAACGTACACAAAAATATGGAGCGCCTTCTCAAAAGAAGTTTACTCAGACAATAGAAGATATTTTTAGTGCTTCAAGAGCTTTTGAAGACTTTTCTCAACTAGATAACTATGTAAAGAGTCATTACTCTTGGGTTTATCATAATGTTTGGAAAGGTGACGTTGAAAATGTATTTAAGAAGATAACAGGTAAGATAACTCAAGGTGGTATGACAGAAGGAACAATGGGTAGAATTGGTTTTAAGGAACCAGATGTACCTTTTGCCCGTTTGGCCGCTGTAGGTAAGAAAACTAAGCAAAATTTACAAGTATATCCTCAGAACAGTAATTATTATCAGAAGAAAAAAACTGTTGCTGTGGGTAGTACTATTCTTTTCACTCAGAGTCAATTAAATAACTACAAAAAGAAGATTGCCTCTAAAGAGATGACTGGAGCAGATAAGTATAAAGACCTTTATACTTCAGGAGAATTTACAGATCAAGATTTAAAAACAGCCTATGAACAAATAAAGAAAGAATATGATTCAAAAAAATCTTCTATTTCAGCAGAAGAGTTCCGTGAAATTCAACAAATGGCTTTAAAGGGCTTTGGTGAAGATGCCAGCTTTATGTCAGCTTCTATGAATAAGGAGTTCGCTAGAAAGGAAGAAAAAAAGTATTTAAAAGATAAAGTTTTTGATTATAAAACCTTAAATGAAGAAGTTAAACAAATTTTACTAGCTAAAAGAGAGAAAGATTTAGCAAGGGAAAATAATAAGAAGAATTCCAATAAGGAAAAAATCAAATTCATTGAAGAACAAATTAAAGCTTTATCTTTAGAAGAAACAGATGTAAGAGCTAAGAATGATAAGGGTAGCTATGTTTTTGGTGATGGTGCATCTACTTTTAAAGAGCTTTTAGCTAAAAAATATGGTTTAGATTCAGAAAGTAAAATTCGTTCTTTTGAAGTTGATTCTGAAGGAAAATTATTTAATGTATTAAAGGTTAAGCCTTTACACAATGAAAGCTTTGTAATTAGAGCTGGAGCAACAGGCGACTGGCGTTCTGTTATGAGTGTTTTAAATGATACTTTAGCAGGTAGAGCTCTTGAGGTTCATGGATATTCTAAAGATGAAATTTATGTTAATGGACATGATGCTTCAGATGGTTTAAAGATTCACACTTTTAACAATGCAGATAGAGAAATAAAAGATAAGACAATTCGTACTGATATAAATAAAACGGCTTCTTATGTTTTTAATTATTTACTAAGAGAAAAAGGAACAGATGTAGAGACTGCTCGAAAATTACTAAGCTCACAAGAAATATTAAGTAAATACTTCTCTATTACAGATAACGGTGATGTTAAAACAAACGAAGAGCAGTTTGCAAAAGATATTCAAGCTAATACTCCTAAAAGTGGAGAAATTGCTACAGACTTATTACAAAGTGTTGTTAAGTTTGGGCAAGAAGTTGGAGCTTATTCTGCAAATACTGAATATTTTAAAGAAGTAGATGTAGATGGGAAAAAAATATTAGCTCAATTACGTCCGATGGTAACTGCAACAGAAATCGCAATTTCTTCTACACCTAGATATCCAGGATTAGGTAGTAGTTCCCACAGTGTCGCAAAAAAAGGTCCACATGAATTAGCTTCTGCAGAAGCCACTTTGGGTGAATTAAGTGAATGGTTATTACAAAATAATTACACAGGAAGTGATTATGAAAAGGCCATCGCGCCTATGCGTAAGTACGTTAATCGACTTAGAACAGCATTTAGAGAGCAAGAAAAAGGATACGATAGCTATGTAAAAAATGCTAGTTATTTAAGTAAAACTTTTACAAAAGATGCCGTTCAGTTCCAAAATGATATTAGAAAAGATAAAAGAGTTATAACTCTATCTTTAGAAGAAATTAATTCTTTAGATGCCGAGAGTGTATATGATGAAGATGGTATAACTGCTGGTGAAAAACTAGAAGGCAACGGTGAAAATAAGTTAGGAATCTATATTCAAAATTTAAAAGAAGTTGCTTGGGGATTACTTTCTGAGGCTGAACGTAATGACTTAGGATTAAAATCTGCAGATGATTTCCAAGTAGGAGTAGATTTAGGAGATAACTATTTAGGTGGTAATACTAAAAATGGGGCATTAGGCTCTAGAATGATTATGCTTGGAAAAGGTAGTTATAATAAAGAGCTTTTAAAGGACTCAGGAATATATAGTATTGATAAGGAACTTAGTGTTAATAATGCCATAGTTAGAGCACTTCAAGGATATTATAGAGCAGGGGCTAATGAAAAAGACGCTGCTGGACGCCGAGCTTTATCAGCTATTTTAAATGGTTATGAGTATTTCCAAGATTCTTATTCTGAAGGAAGTATATTTGAAAAATACCATACTTTACGTAATGATAAATCTTCAGGATATTTATTATTACAAGGTATGAGTGATGAAGCTTCTGAAGTATTAAAAGATATCGTTTTAAGAAAACCTAGAACTAAAGAAGATAAAGAACGTATAGAAAAGAATTTAAATGGAGTTCAAAAGATTTTAAATATTGAGGACTTCAAAGAAGCTTTAAGAGCAAGATATAAAGAAAATGCTGGAGAAGTTAAAGACTGGTATGCGCAGGTTACTGGAAAGCAAGCTGGAAAACGAAACTTAGATACAATTGTTAATGCGATTGCAAAACATTATGATATTTCTGATAAAGATTATGACGGTGCTGTTATTGATAATACAATGATCAACCGTAACCCTACTATCAACTTCGTTAACGACCTTTTAGGTGGTTCAGCTGTTTTAACATCTAAATCAGAAATTGTCGGAAAAGGCAATTTAATGGTCAACAAGAGTCTTATAAGTATTGGCCATGGAGATATGGATGGAGACTTAGCAGCGTTTTTCATTGCTTTAGACCAGGGAGATGTCGAAGGGGCTAATGCGGCTATTACAGCTTTCTATAAAGATGCTGCTCTAAGACAGGGTGCAATAGATACTAAAGAAAAGCAAGAATATGCAGATTTAGTAAAAAAGGTAACAAAAGAATTAGACCCTAATGGTACAGGGCAATATCGAATACATAGAGTAGGCGACGTTGCAAAGATAAATTCTGTTTTAAAGGATGTTGATAAGAAAATAGCTATTGCATCTATGTGGACAGGTAAAAAGGGCGCAGGTATCTATGGTGATGATAAGTTTAAGTTTGAAGAGATTATAGATAAAACTTTCGGTACTGAAAATCGTTCTGGTAATTATTTAGAAAATTTAGGTGGAAGAGTTTTTGCTGGTTTAGGTCAAACATTATACCAAGAAGGTATTAATATTAAAAACTTAAAACTTGAAGATGGCTTGAATTTAACTGATGAAGAGAAAGCGACTTTAATGTTAGAAAAGGCAAATTCTGCAATGAATATGTCTTATCAAAGAGCTACATGGGACGATGAAGATACTAGAAGACATTTCTTCAGTCTTTTAGGAGGAACTAACTCTTTAAATATTTTTAATCCTGATGCTGTTTTTAAAGATAACACATTATCAAATTTAGGATTACAAAATATTACAAAAGGAAGCCCTATTTTAAAAGATTTAAGAACACTTGCTGAAAAAACTAAAGTTCATTTAACAAAAAAATTTGGAGAAGATTCTCAAGAAGTTGAGAGAATTTCAAAAGATTTGGCAGCTATCCAAGAAATTGAGGAAAAGGGTGGCACTTTACAGAACATGACTATTGAATTAGCCAATGCTCTATATGGTGTTTTCGCCGCTGAAGTTGCTCATCAAGGAGAAACTGTTGGAGAACAAATGAGGGGAGTCTTTTATAAAAAAGGTAATGGAATCCCTAGATTAGGATATGCAACTGGCTATTCTGACTATGATGAAGCTAGTAAAAAAGCTTTAGCTCCTTATTTAGAAAAACAAAATTCAGCTGAAAAGACTTATCAAGATAGATATCAACAAATAATAGAAGCCAAAGCTAGTGGATACTATACTTCTACTACTGCTGCGGGCAGAAATAGAATATTAGAAGGTGGCAAAGCGACACCTGCAGATTTCGAAATCTTATCTTTAGCAAAGCAATATGCAGAGGCAGAGAAAGAGGAAGAAAAGAAAAATTTAATAAAACAAAGAAATTCAGCTCATCAATCTAGATTGATACAAGATAGCATTCCAGCAATAACTGCTTTACTTGCAGGAACTATATCTCACAGAGTATCAGAAATTTTAATGAATAATAATGATGAGAAAACAAATTTTAAAACTTCTGGAGAAGCCTATGCTTATTTAGCTTCACAAGATCCTGCTTTTGTTCAAAACATAGAAAAGCAAATTGAATTTGCATTAACTGAAAAATATGGGGGAACAGATGCAGATACACAAATAAAGAGAGCCGAATTCATAGGTAAATCTGCTTTCAAGGGTGGTGCAAACTATAGAGTTCTACAGAGCAAAATGAAGCAACAAGGAGGAAAAGCTTTAGGTGCTGAAATGGCGCTTACTGGTTTCTCTAATGTAGAACGAGGTAGTTATGATAATGTTTCTCAAATCACAGACCTTTTATACTACACTGTAGGTGAAGATGGTAGAATTACTGTGCATGTTGTAGACTATAAAAATGCTGCAGATGGACAGCCTACTTTTAAAAATATAGCTGAAATTAAAGATTATCAAGATAGTTTAATGCTGTTAAATAAGGATATTCAAACTGCACAAACTGGTGGGTTACAATTTAATTCGGCAGAAGAATATTTTGGTTCAGATACAGATATCGCAAAAGATTGGAAACAACGTTTAATGAGTGAGGCTCAAAAAGACGCAGGCGGAAAGACATCTGGTGAAGAATTCCGCAAAGCTTTCGAGAAGAGAAAAAAAGACCTTACTTCATTGATTAAAATTTTTAATCAAGGAATGGCAAGCTTTGTCGGTGAATTAATTATAAATTCAGCCGAAGGTGTTGTTAATGATTTTACTGTTGATTTAAATAAAGGGCCATTAAATGATTGGTTCTACAATATCTATAAGAAAAGAAATGTAAATTTAGATGATTTATTAACTAAGAATTCTGAAGAAATCAAAGGTATGATGGAAAACTCTATTACTGGAGTAGAATCATATGCTATTCTTACAGAAGAGAATAAAGCAAGAATTTTCAGCCCAGAGCAAAAGAAAGCTCTTGAATCAGTTGAGAAACTATATGATGCAAAGGGTAGATTAAGTAATGCTGAATTGTATAAAGACTATCTTGAAAGACAAGCAGGAATAGATCCAACTAACCAGAGTCTTAAAGAAAAAATATCAGAGCAAAATCAAATAATAAGCGACACTAAAAAGGCTTTAGGCAGCGCTAGAGCTTTTAAGAATGTGGAAAGATGGACTACTGAACTATCAGAAATAGAAACAGAATTATCCACTGAAACAGATAGCTTAAAAAAAGATGAGCTTTCTAAAAAGTCTAAACAATTAATTGATAAAATAGAAGAAGCTAAAACAAGCTTACATTATTTAATGGAAAAGGCTATAGAGGATATTAATGGTTTAGTTATTTATGATGAAAAGGGTGAGGCTCAGGGATTTGCAGAAGGAGCTTCTTTATTAAATATAGAAAAACAACAATATGCAAGTTCTCTAAGGGAAAATAATAAACAACGTCGTAGAGAGTTAAGCGAAGCGGGTTTGAGATATAATAATTCTGTATATAGAAAAATTGCTCAAGAATCTGCACTAGCTAATGCTCGTCTTCAAAATCCTTTACTAACAGAAGAAGAAAAGTATGCTTTATCAGACGAGGCCTTAGAAAAAGGTCTTCAAAGAGCAAAAATTCTTATGGCTATAGAAGAAGACACAAAGAATCTTACTACTAAAGCAAGAAAAAATAGTAGAAAAGATAAGGTTGTATCTCTTCTTATAGGAGGCAAAAAAGAAGACCGTGTATTCTTAAATGCTCAAGGTAAGTCTATTTCAGCACAAGATGCCCAAAATGCGGGTATGTGGATTGACACTCAGTCAATAGATGAAGAAGCTAGAACCATGGCTACTAAGAAAGTTGAAGCTGAGAGTAGAAAAGCCATGCTTACTTTAGAAGCAAAAGCGATACAATATTACAAAGAGCAATATAAAATTGTTGATGAAATCGAAAGTAATAATAAAAAGTTAGAGTTTGCTAAAAAGAAGAATGATGTTAATGAAATTAATTATTATGAAGCCGAAGCTGAGCGTTTAGAAAAGAAACAGGAGCTTTCTGACTTACTTATTAAAAACGGGTTTGAAGAAGAAAATAATAAGACTGAAAAAGGTAGAGAAATTCTGGCTAATGCAAAGGAATATGTTGAATTAAGCAGAAAACTTGAAAAAGACTTAAAAGATAAGAGTGGAGATAGCAATAACACTAAAAATGGTGGTATAGGATTCTTAGGAATTAATGCTGGTGTCGTTAACTGGCTTAGCCGATTAATGTCAGGTGGATTTATATATCGTTTTATAGGTACTATTAAAAAGGCTATTAGAGACTTCATTCAACAAGCTAAACAGCTAGATCAAGTTATGACAAATTTACGTATCGTTACAGGTAAAAATAGTAGTGATGCTAGAACTTTAATGACTAGATATTCAGAATTAGGAAAGACTTTAGGGGCTACTACAACTGAAGTTGCACAAAGTGCAACACAATGGTTAAGACAGGGATATGAAGTAGCTCAGGTTAATGAGTTAATAGAATCCTCTATTTATTTAAGCAAGTTGGGTATGATTGATGCTGGAGAGGCAATTAGAGACTTAACTTCTGCTATGCATGGTTTCAAGTTAGAAGCCACTGATGCAATGAGCATTGTAGATAAATTAACCTCACTAGATGTCAAGGCTGCTACTACTGCTGGAGATATAGCTCAAGGCTTATCTCAATTCGCAAGTATCGCTAGCTTAAATGGTGTAAATCTAGATCAAGCAGCTGCTTATGTAGCTACTATTGCAGATGTAAACCAAGAATCTGGAACTACTGTTGGACAAAGCTTAAAAACAATAATGTCTCGTTATGGTAACGTTAAAGCGGGAGCCTATAACAAACTAAACATTGACAGCGAAAGCGAAGATACAACAGAAAAGTTAAATGATGTTGAAAGAATTTTAAGTAAGATGGGAATTTCTATTAGAAAAACAAATCTTGAATTTAAAGATTTTGACGAAGTTCTTGAAGAAATGGCTGATAGATGGGGTACAATGGATAATGTTAGTAAGAAGGCAATAGCTAATGCTTTCGCTGGTATTAGACAGCAAAACTCTTTCTTAATCCTAATGGAAAACTATGATAAGTATAAAGAATTATTAGAAGTTTCTGAATCTTCAGAAGGAACTGCTTCTAGAAAATATCAGTCTTACAGAGAGTCTTATGCGGCTGCTAGAAATGAATTTATGGCTGCAACAGAAGGTTTTGTAAATAGTTCAGGTATATCTAAATTACTTACAGATTTAACAAATATAGGAACTAAAATGTTTGAATTGCTTGAAAAGTTTTATTCTTACATCCCAGGTTTCTTAAGTTTGTTAGGATATTATAGAACAGCAATGGGACATAGTGTACCTCAAGTTGCTTATAAGATGTGGTCACAGAGAGAAAAGGAAATTGGTGAAAGAACAGGAAAGACTTTCTCAGAGAGATTTAAAGAGAATACCCTTTTAGGTCGCCTAATTAAAAAACACCAAGACAAGAAAGTAAATAAGGAAGAAGAAAAAGCTCAAAAAGAGCAAATAAAACTTGAAGAAAAAAAAGTAGAACTTTCTAAACAAGAAGCTCTTAATAAGGAACAAACTTTAAATGCTGGTAAAGAAGAATCTCAAATGAAAGAGAATACTGTTCAAAGTGGTAAACAAGAGCAAGTAGAAAAAGATAGCGTAGCACAAAAAGCAGCTATAGAATCTCAAGAAAAAGATGCTACTGTAAACAAAGGTGTTCAAGAAGAAATGAACAAAGAGCAAGTAGTACAAGATTCTAAAACAGAAGCTCAAAACAAAGAGCAAGTAGTTCAAAGCAGTAAAGAAGAGGCTGCAAATGAGCAGGGCGGTTCTACAGGAGGCGGAAAAGCCGCTGGTGGTATGTCAAAAGGAATGGCCGTAATGACTGGTGTTTCTTTATTCTTGAATGAACTAATGACTTCAATTAGTCAATTTGCAACAGCTGGAGTTACTCATGATTACAATGGAAAGAGTGTAGAAAGCTCAAAAGAAGCTCAAGAAAAAGCTGGAGCTGTATCTGCAGCTATTTCTTTTGGACTTCCTATTATTGGTTCTTTCATAGGACCTGCTGTCGCAGAAGGTATTGCTGCTGAATACGACAAACAGAGAGACTACGCAAACGCTGAAACTGAACGTGCTACTGAGTTAACATCTAAGTTAGAAGGAATTTCTTCTAAGATTCAAGATATCGGCGCTAGTGAAATGGCTTCAGGAGAAAGACATAAATTAGTAAGAGAATTTAGAAAAGAAATTTTTTCAGATGAAAATTTAGATTTAAGAAAATCTTTACAGAACCATCTAGGAAATAAAAATATTTCAGAAATTTTAGATAGCATCGATAGTAATACTGAAAGTTCAGTGGAAAGCCTAAAGGAGCTTCAACAAGCTCAAATCCATGCTGAAATGGGTCAAGTACACTCAAAATATGCGACTCAGATGTTTGAGTTAAATCAACAGTTAGGAGATAAACTTTCTGCCATTGATGATATTGAAATGCCTTGGGATCAAAAGGCTGGAAATGTTACAAAAACTGCTGTTGCTACAGGAGTAGGAGGTACTGTAGGTGGTGTTCTTACAGGAATGGCAATTGGAGCTTCTATTGGAGAAGCAGCTACACCTATAGGAGCTGCTATAGGAGCGATTGTGGGAGCTGTTGCTGGACTTATTATAGGTGGCGTATCTGGGTACATACAGTCAGAAGCTGAAGAAACTCAAATGCAACATAACTATAAAGGAACATATTCTTGGCAAGGAATGTCACTCGAACAAAAAATAGATGCTGTGCGTTCTCAAATACAAGAAGTTCAAATATATCAAGAGAAAGTGGAAACTGAAGTTATAGATGACGAAGTTGCCGCAAAGACGTTAGATAAAGGTGCTAGTGGTGCTTTAAGAGAGTATCAAGAACTTTTAGCAGCACTTCAACAGCAACAAACTTTACAGTATCAAATGATATCAGAAACTAATGATTTAATTTTAGAGTCTGCCCTTGTATCAGCAAAAACAACAGAAGGTTCTAAAGAACGTTATCTTTCAGATATGACTGTTGAACAATTAAAGAGTTTAGGAATTACTGGTATTTTAACTAACTACGCAAAAGCTGTTGATGAAGAAGGTGGCTTAGGTGGTATAAATATTTGGGATGAGTCTGGAGAAAAATTAAGTGAGTCAGGCTATGATTATCTTTACAGTAAAATTAGACAATTAGGCGATGAAGAAATAAACGCAGTATTAAGCGGAGAATCTTATACTTTAGAGCAAGCCCTAGCTCTTACTGATTCAATCGAAAAACAGCGTATTTTAAAGAATTTCGCAGATTCTCTTAATGTTACTGTAGATGACTTGATTTTAATTCAGGACAAGTTTTCTAAATTAACCTTAGCTGATACCTATTCTTCTGTTGAGGATTTAGATTCTAAAATTACAAACTTAGCAAGCACAATGAGTTCTGCTGCAGAAAGCGCAGGACAAATGTCTTCTTGGGTACGTAATTTAATAAGCCAATTCCCTCAATTAACTGTTTACATGGGCGATTTAAGTGAATTTTACAGACAGTCTATCATACTTGTGCAACAGTATGCAAATCAGTACTTAGAAGCACAGTATGAGGTTTTAACAGATAATGGAGATTTATTTACTTCTATTAAAGATGAATTGTATGAAGCTATTGGCGATTCGGCCGCTGATGCTTTAAGAGAGAATAAAAATGTCGGAAAGATTTCAGATATTATTTCTTGGATACAAGGAGAATATGATGTAAAGAGTGGAACTTTATCAGAAGCCGCAGATACAGTTTTAAAAGAACTTAAGGCTACCATGGATAAAGCAGGAATAAAAGTTGTTTCTCAAGAGCTAAAGAGTTTTTATGAAAATCTCATCAATTTTAGGACTCAACAAATTGACAAACAAGTTGAAAACTTAGAAAGTCAAAAAGAGGCTTTAAAGGAGATAACTAGTCAACGAGAATATGAAAATAGACTTGTTGAAGCTAGATTGAAATTAGAAGACGCAGAGAAGCAGAAAAAGAGAGTTTATAGAGCTGGTATTGGTTGGGTTTATGAATCAGATCAAAGTGCTATCGAAGAAGCTCAAAAGAATCTTCAGTCAGTTGAAACTGAAAAGACTATTTCTGCACTTGATGAACGTATTTCTAATTTACAAGGACAAAAAACAGAGTTATCAGAAGTCTATGAAAAAGAAAACTATGAAACTCTTGGAAAATTGTATAATGCTGCAGTAGATGAAGGAAAGATACTTTCAAGTTCTTTAGGATTTATTGAGTCAATAAGAGATTCCGTAGATGGAATTTCAAAAGACATGAGTGAAATGATAGGTTCTGAAGTCAAAAAAAAGGAAGAAGAAAAGACAACTGCAATCAAAGAAGCTAAAAGGGCTTGGGATGAGTTAAATTCAGGGAAATTTACACCAGGAACTAAGGACTACAATATGGCTTTAACTAATTTCCATAAATTAATGGAAACTGCTTATAATAATAATGCAACAGATGAAGACTTTGCAGATTGGAAAACATATTCTCTTTCAGATTCAAATGGAATGAATAGAATTGCTCAAGGCTCTTCTGCAACAGAAGTTTACAAAGGGAATATCAATGACCAACTTACTGCTGTTAGAAGTTCTTTCTTATTAAAAGGGAAGTCTGGAGAGTGGTATAGTGGTTATGCACCAGGAGACTTACTAGCAGATCCGACTGTTGCAGAGTATCTTTACGCAGGATTAAAAAGTGGAGCGGCTCTTGTTTGGGGTCCTGATGGACGACTTTTAACAGGAGTTGATTATTATGCTACAGAAAGCGATGGTAGTTTAGCAGGCTATTTCCAAAGAATGGCTCAGAATGGAAAGACACAACTTGTTGTTTCTGACCCTTATATTGACAACGAAGCAGTATTGTTTAGTAATGGTCAATTATATAGAATTACTAACAATTCAGGCAGAGATACTAGTGGTTTTACTGTTGTTGAAAATCCTTCAGGAAAAGCTGAATTTAACAAAGAAGTTATGTCTAATGCCACAGGTAATGTAGGCTTGCCTCATGATTCTTTAAGCTGGATTAATGAGCTTGGAACCGAAGCTTTAATAACTCCACAAGGCACATTAACAGCTTTACCATCTAAGACAGGTATTATCCCTGCTGATATAACTAAGAATTTATGGGAATTAGGAGAAGTAGCTCCTAGCTTTGTTGACTCTTTGAAAAAGAGAACAAATTCTGATATAGTAGGAAAATCTATTTTTGATGGAGTATTAAATGATGATTCATTTAATATTGATAATTTAGTTATGAATGTTACTGCTGATTCAAGCTTTGATGTAGACCGTTTTGTCTCATTAATTAAATCTCGAGTAGCATTAACAAAAAACAATAAATAAAATTTAATAAAAAGAGAGAGGATTTTTCCTCTCTCGAATACAAATAACATTCTCACCTTAACTAAGGTTAGGCATGAGTAGCTTTAGCTAAGGCGAGAATTAATTAAAAGGAGGAACGCATATGGCAGTTTATAAAAGTACTCATTGCTATCCATTTTTAAGCAATGTAGATATTAGATTGGCACAAGTTGAAGGAAATAATAATTATCCTGTTCAATTTTTAACTTGTAAGGTTGATACGTCTAATAAAAATATTACGGGATATTCTATAAGAGTACTCAGTGAGGATAATAAGCAAGTATTCCCTTTTAATAATGGAAAGGCAATAATAAGTCCAATTAGCGAGTTGCAAACTGGTAATATGGCTATTCATTATAAGGAAGGAGATACCAACTCAGGCGTAAATGGAACTTATTTAAAAATACCTTTTTTCCAAAATAAAGAAAAAAAACATACTAATACCTACAATGCTATATATTACACACCACAATATGGTGTTGAGCATGTTATAACTGATTTAGCTTTACCTTCAGACTACGACGCAGATTCAGTAATTTTTACAAGTCCTAATAATTGGATTGAATCTGAAGAAGACGAAGACGAGTATGTATTTAATTGGGGAGAAGCGAGAGAAGAAGAATCTAAAAATAACAAGATTTATTTAGATGGGGAATTGTTATTATCAGGAGAAGTTGTTCTTGTAGCAAGAACTGAAACGAGCGGAGAAAGCAATGTAATACCTAGTGGCTTTTATATTGTTTCTAAGAAAGTAGATTCCTACACAAAATTAAATAAAACCTATTTAAAAAAGCTAGAATTAGAATGGGATATCACAGAGAAAAGTTTTCAAGCTATAATTTTAAAAGGACAAACTTTACATAATAAAGTAACAAAATCTGAATACGATACTACACAAGAAAGTAGAACTTTCGCTTTTGAGGCTAATATAAATAAATGGGTGGATGCTGAAGGCAACATTCTTTCGATAAACACAGGAAGTGTTATTTATAAATGGGAAATTACTTTATATCAAGGCCCAGGAAGTGTTAGTACTAAAGCACATGGTAAACAAATTGATTATTCAAACATTGGAAATGAAAATTTTGATATAAGAGTTAGTGCAGGAACAATTTTGGGTAGTAATATTAATAGAATACAAATTGCTAGTGATAATGCTTTCGATAATAATGGAAATAGAACAAATGCGATATTACCTGCAGCAACAGAAGGCTCTTTAGTTTTACAAGGGAAATATATGAGCTTTGGTTCAAATGGAAATTACTCCACTTCAAGATCAAGAGTAAAGACATATGACAGTGTATATGGCCATGTTTATCCTGATACAGATAATTTAAATAGAGGAGATATCTCATCTTTTGATTCTGTTCGTTTTTATAAGCATTCGTTAAACCCTGAAGACATTTTAGATACTGAGACAGTAAAATATGGTTTAAATAAAAACATACAATTCCATTATTACGATAGTTCACTAGAAGGTGATAAAGAGGTTACTTATTATAAATTTATGAATGAAACTTTAATAAATAATCGATTATATGGAATTAAAAAGACTGATTTAGAAGCTCTTTCTCCTGAAATTTCTCGTTTAATAGTAGAGCAAGATAAGATTCTATTCATGAGACAAAGTTCTGGATTCCAAAATGGTGTTTATTCTGTATACTTCTATGATTCTGTAGCTAGTGATGTAATATTCTTAAAACGAGCTTATTCATTTAATACGTGGGGTAGCTATATTGGTTCTATTTTTTATGTGCCTACTTTCTATGATTATGACAGTAGTATTCTTAGTGTAAATGTTGAAAGTTTGGCTGGAGCTAACCCTGATTACAACTTATGGAATCCTGATAATAATGAGAGTGGCGACTCTAATTTATATTTTACTAAAGAGTTACCTATTTTACTATTTAGTCAAAAGATATCTTCTTTAAACTATGTCGACCTAATGCTTTCATCAACTCAGTCTGATTTTGAAGAGAGACCAAAAGTTGGAGATGTTATTGATGGTATAACTCTAAAGAAAGGTATGAAAGTGCTAACTCGTATGCAAAGCAGTGATGAGTGGATTTTATTTTTAATAGATAGAAGTAGTACCGAAATAGGCTCTTGGCACGAACAGTTTACAGATATTAATTCTTCTGTATTGGTATTTGTTTCACAAGGGCAAGAAAGAGGACAAAGAGTATGGAAAATAACTCATACAGGAGTATCAGCTGATGATAGAGGAGTTATAGATTGGAGTCTTTATGAAGCAAAAGTTTTAAAGAATACTCCTAATTACACTTACTTATCTCCTAGTTTGGAAGGTAAAATAGGAGATAAAACAGGAATGCGCTTAAAATTTAAAGGGAATAATTTCATCCAAGTAGCAGGAGAAGAATCACAGACACAGTGGTTAAGTATTTTAGACTATGATCAAACTTTATATTGTATAAAACATAAAACTTTAGTTGAGCCAGAGGTTCTAGAGTCTGAAGTAGATGAAACATTAAAAACTCCTTGGAAATATGAAATTAGAACTTTCTTTAAAGAATCTGATTTTAATCCTTTTTATTGCTATGAGAACCCTTATTTAATTTTATATAAGAATGGCTCAGAATATAGTTCCTTAGTAAATATAGGACAATCTTGGGAATTTTGGGTAAAAGGTGAGGAAAACAACGTAAGATTTGATGTACAAAAAGAAAGTAGTGGAAATGAAGTAGAATATCAAAAATTTGTGGTTGGTTCTTATGAAGACTCTAATGTTACATATTCAAGAGTGTTAAAGTTGAGTGGTAAATATGTACAAGGAGAAGGACTATCATGGGAATCATATCGATGGATACTTACTGATAAAGACGGCAAAATCTTACAAGACACAGGGAAAAAATACGATAAAGAAATGTCTGTATTATTTTACGGTTTATCTAACGATAGTTTAGTAGACAAATCAATTTATTTTGCTACATTATATGTAGAAGATGAACTACACAATGTTCTAGCTTATACTATTCGTATTCTAGTTAAAACTAATGAAGCTGTTGCATCTTCTTTCCCTTTTACAGCTACTTATGATTGCGGAACTCATGCTATTAAATTAGATTATACAGGAGCAGATAAAACAACGGCATCTTATTATTACGAACAATATGATAAAAACTACTTATATTTTGCCGATAGCCCAATATTTGATGGAGGAATTAAATATATAGATGATAAAGGATTTACTATTAATCATAAAAATGGAGTAGAAAATCCTATTGTTAATTACAAAGGTTCAACAATTTTAGAGACCGATAAAGACGAGTATGAAGCAAGCTTATCAATGGGTAGTAAACAAGGCGTTCCATATTATGCTAAGTTTAATCTAAAGGACGCTGAACAATCTTCTAGTTTTAGTGAAAATTTCAATCTTCCTGCTCAAACAGATTTAGAAGATGATATGGGACAATTTTATTTTGAAACAGAATTCACTTTAAATGACGACCATTGTGGAAATATTGCTCAGTGGTTTGCGGAAGCTAAACAAGAACAAAGCAATACAAAGTCTATATACTTTGACCATGAAGGTATTTTTTCAGATTCTACTAATTATTTAGTTTTCAAATTATACACAATAAGTAATTTAGCATCAGGTAGAAAAGAGAGAAATAGTAATGCTAATATAATATATTTAGATATTACTGCTAAAGATTCTTTAGGAAATTCGAGAAAAATCTCTACTAACTTTTCTAGTTTAAAACTCTTTACAGAAGTGGATGCAAATCATTCAAAATACTACCTACAAAGAAAAGATATGAGTAAATATCAAACTTCTGAATATGAATTCTTACGATATAATTTGGACCATGAGCTATATTTCAAAAAAGATAGCGAAGAAGGTAAAGAGGGTACTTATTTTACAAGCGGGGTAAACGATTTTGGTAATTTATGTTTAACTGTTCAAAATACTTCTAGTCCATTTGTTTATTGGGTAGAAGATAGACCTTTCCTTGCTCCTAACAATCCAGAAGCAGCAGCATTTGAGGATGATTATGCTTTAACTACAGTAGAAGAAGGAAAGCCTGCAGGCCAATTCTTAGCTGGAGCTAGAACTTTAAATGCTAATAGCCAGACAGGAATTTTAAAATGGCCTAGTGATGCCGAGGGATATTCTGAAGAAAATTATTACTGGAATGAAGGCGAAATCGCATACAACCCAATAGAGTGGGAAAGCGTTGATCATTCAACTGTAGGGATGGTGGAAGTTTGTCCTTTCAATAGACACTACGGGGTTGATAGAAATGATTGGCATGTTGTATGTAAAATTAACAATATCGAAGGAATGTTCGATGCTATCTTAGACAATTCTCTTCAGTGTTCAGCAGAAACTTTGGAAAATGGGGAGAAAATTAATTTTTCTAGCGATTTTGGTAGTATAACAATGTTTAAGATAAAAAAGTAATATTAAGGAGATGAGAGCATGGGAAAAACAAGAAAATTTGCTATGAAGTTTGGAGGCTCAGAAAGCAATGAAGATATTTACGATGGTAGAATCTCTGTTAAATATTTTAATATTTTTGCTAACAGTGAAGCAGACCAAACATATGCAACTGGACTAAGTAATAGATGGTCTGGTGGAAAAGTTGAAGATTATGACACAATTTTTCAGCCTCTTTTAACAGACGCTACACTAAGCAAATATTATCCAATTATTTGTAGCTTTTATACAGATATAGGATATGGAGTAAGTGCTTATCAAGGCATGTCTATCATGGAAGGTAAAAACAGTGCATCTTTTTCAATCTATCGTAGAGAATACGGAGTCTACACTCCTTCTGGATATAAGAGAGAAGGATATTTCAATTCTCAGAATAATTTGTTTTATCAAGACAGGTTCTTTTTAACAGAGCTTCCTAAAATTCCTAACGTTTATTACGTTGACTTGTTAACAAATTATTATTATTTATATAATTCTTCTTTAGGAAATTTCGTTTTAACCGATGGAGCAAAAATGTATATAGGAGAATGGGAGCCAGTATTATTGAGTTCATCTTCTTTAAATATTTATGATTATAATGTTTGCAATGATAAGACTTATCAATATCTTTTATATATGGATGATTTTGAGGTTTCTGGGGTAGGAGAACTTGATACTCCTACCCAGGTTTTTGCAAATAGTTCTGAAAACTATTCTGTGTGGAAACCTGATCCTGTTTTACAAAATCAAGGTAAACTAATAAAAGGAGGAGCTGCCACTTCAAACATTTTAGGTTCCCCTGTGGTTACTCACTGGGAGGACTGGGTTATGTATGAATTAATTCCAGAAGAAGCTCCAGATAATATACCTTTAGTAAAGAAAATTTACAAAGTTAATCCGACTCAAATTTGGAAATTTAGATTCTCATTAGAGACAGAAGAACAAAAGCAAAATATTTCTCGAACAGAATTCCAAACACTTGGACAATTCCCTAAAATAGGATATGGTAAGATGAACTATATCTCAGGTTCTGTTACTGCTTTAATGGGAAGTGAAATTGTTCTAGGAACTCAAAATAAATATATAGAAAGAACTTCAGCAAGTAGACTGTCTCCTTTATCAACTAATGAAAAAGTAAAAATGTTAGAACAATGGAAAGAGCTTGTAGCTTCACCAAACCCTAAATTGCTTAAGGACATGAAGGGGCAAGCATGGATTGTGCAAATTATTTCAGCTGGTAATACAACAAAGAATTTTTACAACGGAATCCCTGATACTATTTCTTTCCAATGGAAGCAGATAGATGATGTTAAAAATGCTATTATTTACTCTGAGTCAGGTACCCTTAAGCAAGAAAATGATATGATAGGGAAAAAAGATTTTGAACCAATATTTAAATAAAAAATAGGAGGGGTGTTATGAATGAACAATTTAAATATAATCTATTAGCAAGTGGGGAGCTTGTGCCATATTTTGTCGATGGTGATGTTTATATAAATGGCGATATAAATATAGATTTCTTAGAAAAGTTAATTGATTTAAACTATACCACCCCTTGCTATAAAATTTATGTATTATATCCTGATGAAACTATTAATTATGAAATCCCTGAAAATTGTATTAAAATTGGAGGGACTTATAATGAAAATTATCAAAGTGGGCAAAGAAGAAGTTTAAATTTTACTCTTTATAATGAGGAAGGAAAATTTTCTCCAGACATTAATAATCTTTGGGTTGGAACAAGATTAAGATTGGATGTCGGAGTTAATAATGGAGAAAATACTATATGGTTCGTTAGAGGACATTATTTTATAACAAAGGCTTCTCCTTCAAATACCACCTCAGGAAAAGAGGTAGCTATTAGTGCTAGTGACAAGTTTTGTGTCTTTGAAAATGCAATAGGTAGATTAGATGAAACTTATGAAATTCCAGAAGGAGAAGATATAAAAGAAGTTATTCAAAGCATTCAAATGTCTGAGTTAGGCAATGGATATATCCGTGATCCAAAACCATTGTTTTTTGATGCAAGCTTAGAAGGAAAGAAAACACAAGTTACAATCATAAAGAATGCAGGGGAAACTTATGGAGATATTTTAAAAGAATTGGCCACTCAGTTATCAGCAGAATATTTTTATAGTGCTTCTGGTAATTTAACTTTTGTTCCTATAGGAGATTCAACAAAAGATAAAGAAAAGCCTATGATTTACTTTTTCAATGCAACACAGGGTGATTTTGGTCAATTAAATTTTGATTATGATTATAATAGTATAATTAATAGGGTTGTTGTAATAGGTAATTCTAACAATGGGGGAGTATATAAAGCTATAGCTGTAAACGGAGATGAAAAATCTCCATTATGTTGGCAAAGAATCGGCTATAGAACGGATAATATTATAAATGATAGTAATATTTATTCCGATACTTTGGCTCAAGAGCGAGCTGAATATGAATTACGACAAAAAATAATTTTAAAGACTACAAGTACTACTCCAATCTTATTTAATCCTTTTTTATTTGTTAATAATTTAATTGGGGTTGCGAATGATTTTTATTCTAAAAAATATGAAAGATTTCTTTTGCAAAGTATTTCTTTTTCTTTAGATTATAGCGGACAAATGTCTATTTCTTTTTCAAATATAGATAACTTGTCTACAGAAATAGAAGTGTACAATCCATATAAATAAGAGGTGAAATAAATGAGTGAAATACAAAATTTACAAACAGTAGAAGGATATATCCCCTCTGGCTTGGATGGGAATATCATGAGAAGCTCTATAGAAAATAAAAATTTATTATATCAAAAAAATGCTCTTTATGTAGGAACAGGAAAATTAGATGAAGAAACGAATACTTATAAAACAGAAGCTTTTGTTCCTACAACTCCTTTGCGTGTACTAAAGGTGGAAAATGGAGAATTGGTTTGGGGAAAAATAAAACCCAACAACGTTCTTATAGCTACTTGGTCTGTAGTGGTTACAAAAGCAGTTAATGCTTCGAAAGCAAAAATAGCAACTTTTGCAGCTTCTGCTTCAAGTAGCTCAGGAAATCAAAAAAATATAGAGGCAAGTCTTACTGAAGCTGAGAACATATTAGCTCAGCTTGGAATCTAACGGAGGTGATAATTTTGAATATAACAGATAATAATGGAAGAATTAAATCTGGCTTAAGAGCAGATATAATGAGAAAAAGCATGGAAAATAAAAATCTATTAAATACTAAAGGAAGTCTGTATGTAGGAACAGGAGAAAAAGAAACAATTTCTCTTGGTAATAATGAAACAGTGGATATCTACAAAACTAAAGCTTTTCCACTTGGAAGTCCAAACACAGTACTTACAACTTCCCGCTTTGGTGAATTGAGTTACGAAAAAATAATCCCAGACATGTTAGATAATACTTCTGGAAATTACAATATAGTTGCAGCAAATGCGATTGATGCTGATAATGCAACAGAAGCTCAATATGCAAGTAGCGACAGGTCAAAAGGAACAATTGATACAAGATTAACAAATATTGAGTCTAAAATAGAAGATTTTATAAAACAAACTTTTTTGCCTCAACAGGTTGTTATTCCTATATATCATAACGACACTAGAATTTCAGGAGCTTCTGTAACTTTATTAACAAATAGCTTTATTCAAGGTGATAAAGCTATAGTTCGTTTAAAAATAAAATTTCCTAATATTACTGATACTTCTATATTTGATCCAGGATCTTGGGATTGGACAGGAACAACAAATAGCGTGCCGACAGCTTACAAACCTACCAGCGACATAATTTTTTATATTCCTACAGGATACATAAGCCCTCGAGAAGCGGGTGAAACCAGTGTTGTCGGGGCTTGGTATGTAAAATTAGATACTCAAGGAGTATTTACTTTTGAAGTTGTAGGAAGATTTAGAAACACTGAGTATATGTCGATAGATAGCTCTGAAGTTACTATTACTAATGGCTATGTTCGACAAGTATAATAAAATAAGAAGGAGGGATTACAATGGCAGTACCTTATAATAGTCAATATAAAGGACCTCAAATTGACGCAGCTTACACAGCTATTGCCAATCTTGGAGCGAATTCAGAAGGGAAGGTTATTTGCTATAATAACACTTCAAAGGTGTTGTATGGTTCTAATGTAGCTATTTCAGATATTTGCATATTAGATGATATAACAGGAGGAATTGCTGGTAATTTTATTACTTATACTGGGCAGGGAAAGGTATTACAAATTTCTAATTTAAACAGTAGAAGTTTTTTAAGAAGTATAGAAAATGGGAATGTTGGAAATATTCTTATATTAGATAAAGATAGTCAAAATATTTATTATGCAAAAGATGGAGGAACATCTTTAGATAGCATATTACAAGCTATTAGTGACCTAGAAGATGAAATTGACAACTTACACACTGTTGGAGTTAGTTATCAAGGTGGAGGAATTTATTCTTATGATGGCTCTCAATATTATGGTTCATTAGTTACTTCTGGTTCTGAACATGCAGAAGTCGTCGCTGTAGGAGAATATATAAAATTTACCACAGATGTAATTGAGGTTTCAGGAGATGATATAAAAATTACTGCTCCCGCAACTCGTTTAGTAAATAATGTTATTTGTTTATAATAAAAATAATTAATAAGGTAGGCGAAATCCTACCTTTTTTTATCTTTTTTAAAAATATTTAAATTTAAATTGACGAAAAAATTTTTTATATTATAATTTAAGTGTAAGACAAAAAGTGTGCCACACATTTGCCTTATGATATATAATTTTACGAAGATATAAAGGAGACATTAAAATGGCAGAAAAAGACAAGAAATTACAAAATTCAATTCACATGACAGGTTATTTAAGCGAAAACAATTTAGAACAGGTAGAACAGACTAAGAATGAAGCTGTTACTAAGGTAATTAGAGGTTCTATTGTTATTGCTACAGAAGAAGCAAGTAATTATAAGGTAACATTCTATGTAACTGAATACACAAAGAATGGAGATGCTTCAGAAGATTTTAAGACATTACTTGGTTTATTACCAGAAAACACAACTTCAATTGCTTCTTATTTAAAGAACAATCCAGGTGCTTCTTATGAAGAAGCTAAGAAGAACGCAACTAAGGTTTGGGCTTTAGGAAAGTTAGAAGAATTTGCTTCAGCAGTAGGAGAAAATGTACGTTCAATGGTATTATTTAAGGGTTTTAGAGCTGGCATCAAGCAGGAGACAGAAGAATCACCATTTAGACCTCATGCAGAATTTACAGTAGATATGTATGTAAATAAGATTAAGGAAGAACGTGAGTATGCTGATGAAGATGATGAAGAAGGAACACCTACAGGAAGATATATCATTCAAGGTTTAATTCCAGCATATGGTGGAACAGTTTATGCAATCGACTTTATTGCTCCAGTAGAAAATGGTATTGCTGATTTCTTTGCTAACACTTATAAGGAAGGTGACACAGGAACTTTTAAGGGTAATCTTGTTAATATTAGCAAGAAGGAATTAAAAGAAGATTCTGAAGATGAAGAAGAGTTTTTTGGAGAACCAAGAGGCCCTCAATACAGAACTATCTTTGTTCGTGAAAGAGTTATCACTGGTTTAAGTAAGAAGCCTTTACATCAAGGAGATAAGGGTTGCATTACTACTTCAGACATTAAGAAGGGTTTAACTGAAAGAGAAAAGAAGATGGCAGAAAATGGAAAGCGTGATGCTGAAAAGGCAAAGCATGAAGAACAGGCTAAGACTCCTGCATCTTCCAAGGCTGATTTCTCTGAAGATATGGATTTCTAAAATAGGCAGGTGGTATCATGGACAATGAAATAGCATTAATTTCTCAGTTACAAGAATGCGAGATAACACCTACTCAATTACAATCAAAAGATTTTTCAACAAAATATGAATGTCTAACTAACATGCTTAAATATCTTACAGATATTAAAAAAGCAGTAGATGAGGAAATTAAAAAGGTTATTGAAAAGGAGTTTAAAAAATCGGGAGAAGCTTCGGTTTCTTCCGAAAAATACACCTTTACATATGTTTCTTCTTCAACAAAGGCTAATTTTGATACTTCTAGCTTTAAAAATGAACATCCTGAGCTTTATACTCAATATTGCAAGATTTCAAATACAAAGAGCTCTATAAGAGTCACCGAGAAGAAGAAAAAAGAAGAAAGACCTATTGAAATAGATGCCGATGAACAGTAAGACTAGCCCAGAACATTTTATTTTACCCAATGGAGAAAATGTGTATTTTTATGAGGATACACATACTTACATAGTTCAAAATCAACAGGTTCCTAGTGTAACCGATTTAATTTCTTATATTCAAGGTGACAAATATAAGTATGTTAATCATGAAAAGCTACAGGCGGCTTCTGAGTATGGAAGTCGTGTCCATGAAGAAATTCAAAAATTAATTGAAAAAAGACAAGAGGGTCAAGATATAAAAGAGCTTTTAAAAAACTCTGCTCAAGAAACAAGAAATTATTTTAATTTAATCGAAAGATTGTATGGAGTAGATCCTATTTTTTCGGAAAAGGTTGTTGTGTTATACAATGATAAAAAAGAACCTATTGCAGCAGGCAGATTTGATTTAATTGCTAAGTACGTGAACACAAATGAGTATGTGTTATGCGATTTTAAAACTACAACAGCTTTAAATATAAAATCTGTATCAGCCCAGTTAAATATATACAAAAAAGCAGCGGAGCAGTCAGGATATTTTAAACCTGGGGAAATTAAAAATCTAGCTGCCATTCATTTGAGTGGTGAAAAAGCTAGTCTTAAACAGATTCCGATTTTTGAAGAAATCTTTTTTGACAAATATATTAAAACAGCTGAAATGTTAGTAGATTTTTAAGAGATAAAAGACAGTCTTTTTGTAAAGATTGTCTTTATTTTTTTATTTGACCTTTTATGAATTTTTATTATAATATATATGACATGAGGAAAAGGAGGATAAAGATAAATGATTAAGTTCCCATTGTTACAAAGTTCAGATATAGAGGTAAAGGTAAAACAAGTTACCAAAACTGGCGCTCTATTATTATTATACAAAACTGCCAGAACAGATGCAAAAATTTTAGATGACGTTTTAGGACCAATGAATTGGACCGATTCTTATTCTACTATAGGCGATATTTTATATTGTAAGATAGGTATTAGAGAAAAGGAAGATCAAGATTTTGTTTACAAGGTTGATTGCGGAATTGAATCAGATCAAGATGATGATAACAGGTTCAAAGCTCAGGCCTCAGATGCTTTTAAGCGTTGTTGTACAAAAATAGGTATTGGTAGAGAATTATACTCTTCTCCAAAAATTTGGGCTAATGTTGCTACCGTTCAAAAGGGTGAAAAATGGGTTCTAGAAGACAAAACCGCTTCATATTATGTTTCTAAAATTGAGTATGATAATAAGGGAAATATTAGAGACTTAGAAATTAGAAATGAAAAAACTCAAAATGTTGTTTATAGTATGACACAAACAAGAAAAGCTTTAGCTTCTTCAGAAGATTTAGATTTTGGAGCAACAGAAAAATCTACTGAAACCACTCCAAATACTTCTACTATTACTACAAATACTTCTAAAGTAGAAGCAACAAAGACAGAAAAACAGAAAGCTCAAACAACTCAGCCAAGCTCAGATAAGAAGGACCTTAAGGAACTTGTTCATTCAATCGGAATGATTGTTAAGAACATGTCTATAAAGGAAGGAGACTCTAGCAACTACAAAAAGATTGTCGAAGAAATTACTGGAGATAAGTCTTTTAAGTGCAATACAGCCACAGAAAAGGATTATGAAGTAATTTTAGCTATTTATGAAAGATTAGTTGCTAGCGGATATAATGGCTAATACAATTGGAAAATGCAGTTGTTGCGGAAAGACTTTAAAAAATGGATTAAGATATCCTTATCATGGTAAAATCTTTTGCTATGACTGCTACCAAAAAGAATTAAATAGAATATCTCAAGAACAATTAGAAGAAGAAGAAATCTTTAAATATCTTAAAGAACTTTTAGGTATTCGAAATTTAGATATTATTTTAACTGAAGGAATTAAAAAAATCTTGAACAGAGGCGTTTCTGTTCAAGATGTCCTTTATGTCTTATATTATATATATAAGATAAAAGAGTTGCTTCCTGAGGAAAGCTTCGTATTGGCCAATTTTAAGCGTTTTTATCAAGAAGCGATAGAATATCGAGACCAGCAAGAAAAGATTCGAAAAATCAATGAAAATAAGGCTTTAGATGTAAAAACCAGAGTGGTAAAGATTAATAAAAAGGACTTGGAGGATAGTTCTAAACCAAAATTCTCATATAATATGGAAGATTTGTAGTACAAGGAGGGGTTTAAAAGTGAATACAGGAAAAGATAATGTAATTTCTTCTAATAAATTAGCAGTTATTCACGTACTAGCGGCATTAATTAAGAACCCTTTATTATTTGCTGATAATCAATATAATTTTAGTATAGATGATTTTCCTGAACAATTTCATCGAATTCTGTTCGGTGCTATAGAGCATTTGGCTAAGAATGGAATGGAAAAAATAGGTTATATTGATATTGACCAATTTTTAAAACAATATTCAGTACAATATGAGATATTTGTAGCTAACAAAGGTGTGGAGTATATACAAAATAGCTTAGCATTGTATGATGAAAAGAAATTCGATTATTATTATCACACATTAAAAAAGCATAGTTTAATAAATAAGCTTAACTCATCTGGTATTAACACGTTAGATATTTATGACCCCAATATTATCGACCCAAAAGAAAGTGCTAAAATGCATGAAGTGTTTGATAATTTATCTGTGGATGATATTTTACTAAAAGAAGAAACTAAACTTATTCTTATTAAAGAGCAGTTTGGAAGTAATATAGATCGCGTAGAAAACCATGCAGGAGATGGTCTAAGAGAATTAAAGGAAAAGTTAAAGCAAACTCCTGATATTGGTTTATCTTTATTATCTCCTAAATTAACCACTATCTATAGAGGACAAAGACGTGGATGCTTATTTATAGAATCTGCTCCTTCAGGATATGGTAAATCAAGAATTGCCAATGGTGAAGCGTGTCATCTAGCTATCCCAGAATATTATGATATTTTTCAAAAGAAATGGGTCACAACGAATATGTCAGAATCTGTGTTAGTTATATCAACCGAATTGGAAGAATCAGAGTGTCAAAAAATGTGGATGGCCTTTGTTTCGGGAGTTGATGAAGCTCATATCAAAGATGGTAGATATATGACAGGGGAAGAAGAAAGAGTAGACCATGCGATAGACTTGATTGAAAAGTCCAATCTTTATTTTGTTAGTATTACAAATTTTGATATGGATGATATAACAAATATCATTAAAAAATACAAACAAATTCATAATGTGAACTATGTGTACTTTGATTATTTAAGTGAAAGTTTAAAATTGACTGCAGGTGCGGCTAGACAAACAAAGGTACAAGGTTTAAGAACAGATCAAATATTATTAATGTTTGCATCTACTTTAAAAGACTTAGCAAAGACTTTAAATATTTATATTTGGACTTCTTCTCAGTTGTCTGGAGATTATAAGAATGCTAAGGACCTAGGTCCTGAATTCCTTCGTTCTGCTAAGAGTATCGCTGATAAGGTGGACGTTGGTGCAATTTTAATGCGTGTTGGAGAACAGGATAAGGAAGTAATCCAAACTTACCTTACCAAGGGTTTTGAAATTGAACCTAATTTCTACATTAAAGTATATAAGGTTAGAGCAGGTAGCTATCAAGATATAAAGGTATATATCAATTTTAATCGAGATACATGTCAAATGTGCGATTGCTTTGTGACTGATAATAATGGAGAAATTTTAAATATTGAAAGTACTAATATTGAGCTTATTTTAGATAATACACAACAAAAACAATTTGCTACAGCATATATAGGAACTAATGTAGAAAATAGTGATTTCGATTTTGATTTTTAGGAGGAAAGTTTATGTTAGATAGTAATAAAGTAAAAGAAATGCTAACCGAAGAAGATGTCACTAAACTATGTTCCTCTTTACAAGGATATGAATGTCACTTAAAAGACACTCATGGAAATCCTATATTTTCTACTTGTATTTGTCATGGTGGAGATAGTGAAAAATTATATTATTTTACAGATAGTAAAAAGTTTTTCTGCTTCACTTGTAATAGTTCCTATGATATTTTCGAGTTAGTAAGACGAGCTAAGAAGCTAGAAACATTTAAAGAAGCATATGCTTATGTAGTGGATTATTTTAAATTAAAAGACACTTTTATTGAGAATACAGAGCCTCAAGAACTTACAAGTGATTGGGATATATTTCAAAAAGTCCAAGACTATTCTCAAGAGGTGTCTTTTGAAGTAAAAACTCTACCTGCAATTCAGGAGAATTTACTTGAGTTCTTTTGTCCTTTAGCAGCTCCAGAAGAATGGTTAAAAGATAATATCTCAGCCAAAGTAATGCGATATTATGGTATTAGAGTAGATTCTGCTTTAGAAAAGATTATAATTCCTCATCGAGATATAGAAGGTAGATTAGTAGGTATTAGAGGAAGAAGTTTTAATCAAAAAGAATTAGATGAAGGAAAGAAGTACATGCCTGTCTTTATAGAAAAGACAATGTATAACCATCCTTTAGGTGAAAACTTATACGGATTGTATGAGAATAAAGAGGTTATAAAGAAAATAAGAAAAATTTGCATTTTTGAAGCTGAGAAATCTGTTTTACAAATTGCTTCAATGTATGGAATTAAAAATAATTGGAGTGCAGCTGTCTGTGGTTCTAATATTTCTAAAGAGCATTTCCATTTAATTCTATCTTTGGGAGTGGAAGAAGTTGTGGTGGCTTTTGATGCTGATCATACAGGAAAGAGAGGAGAACCTGATACAATAGAATATGAGAAAAAAATATTAAAAACTGTATCTCCATTACTTCCTTATGTAAATGTGTCTATCATATTTGATTATGACCATTTATTACCACATAAAGCTTCACCAAGTGATTGTGGAAAAGAAATCTTTGAAACCTTATATCATAATAGAATCCGATTATATTCTTATGATGAAAAAATGAAATGCAAAAAAGGCAAAATAAAGATTTAAAAATAAGGAGAGATAAAAGTTATGGGTATTTATGTAAAAGCTCCTAAAATGTCATATTCCAAAGCTAACACATATGAGCAGTGTCCTTGGAAGTATTACTTAACATATGTATTAGGTAATTATTTCTTTACTGATAATATAGCAAGCGAGTTTGGTACACTTGTGCATTTTATAGAGCAAACAATTTTTAACACTATCAAAGAAGGAAAAGAAATTGATTACGAAAAAATGAAAGAGGATTTTCAAAATATCAACATTCCTAAAAAAGATAAGTGGGATACCGAAGGGGGAATTTTCGGAATCAACATTTTAAAAGAAAAGTATAAAAAGGATTTTTATGAACCAGATAGCATGGGACAGTCTTTTTACTCAAGAAGCCTAGATTATATGGCTATTGGAATGTATAGACTTGAGAAGTATTTAAAAGATAATCCACAATTAACTCCTTTTGCTGCTGAAAAGTACTTTTCTATCACTTTAGACGGCTATGTATTCTCAGGTCATATTGATAGAATATTTTACGATACAAGTTCAGATACATATATCATAGAAGATATAAAAACAAAAACGAAATCATTCAAAGATAATGAACTTACTACTCCTCTTCAATTCTTAATTTATTGTGTTGGGCTTCATGAGTCTTTGGAAATCGAATATGAAAATATGTCTTGTAAATACGATTTACCTTTCTTAAACATGAAACAAGACGCAGGAACTAAAGGATTCATTAAAAGAGGATTAACAAAGATGCATAAGATTTTAGAAAGCATAAATCAGCATATGTGGGAGCCATCTCCATCCCCTTTATGTTATTATTGCTCTTATTGTAATCAGAATCCAAACCAGCCTGAAGGGGCTGAAAATTTATGTCCTTATTATTGTCAATGGACCCCTGATGATAAGACCTTAGAAGTGGTTTACAAATGGGAAGGAATGGATAATCATTCTCAAGTGTTAGAGAGATTTAAATCTAATTATGGTAAGAATATAAAAATAACAGATGAATTTGATTTTGAATTTTAGGAGTGTGACGTATGAAAAAAGTTAATTATACAGATGTAGCTACATTTAATTTTGATCTGAGTCAATTAAAGGATTATATAGACTCAGAGAGCGGTCTTCCTATTTATAGCTTTATTTCTTTTTATAGAGCCATCGGCCTTTTACCTTATGTAACAAAGTATAAGGATGAAACAGGGAAGTCTGTGGTTTGTTTTGATAATATATTATGTAATTTTAATACATTATGTGATATTAAAGATTTTATAAAAAACCAATGGCAGATATATTCTTTAGATATAGATGGAGATAATCATGTCTTTTGGAAGGAAGATCAATTTGGGCATGAACAGCATTATAAAAAAGAACTTTCAAATAAAGTTTCTAGAAGTTTAAGTAAGGATTTTTCAAGCTATTGTCCAGGAGAGGATTCTGAGCTTAATGATAATGAAATTGTATTTAGAACATTTGTTATCATTGAAACAGGAGAAGAAAAACAGGAAGAGGTGAATTAAATGAAAAAGAAAAGAAGTTTTAAGGACGTACTTAGAAATATTAAGAATTGGTTTAAAACTTGTATTAGAAAGGTTTATAATTATTTTCTTTGTAAAAGATACCCTTTCTTAAAATGCTATAATGTCTTTACTGAAAAGTTTATAGGATATAGCACAACATGGTATGATGATATCCCAGCTGGTTGGCGAAAAGCTTTTGGTAAAGAACTTTTAAAAGAATTAAAAAAGACTTTAAAAAAGAATCAAGAATTAAACACTTTCCGTTTTACCCAAATAAAAGAAAAGTATGGACATTTATGTTTATACCATGCTGCAGCTACTCGTGAAACAAGCAAGGTTTTAGAAAAGTATGAAACCTTATCAGAAAAATACTGCATACATTGTGGACGCAAAGCTGAGTACATGACTGAAGGTTGGATCACTTTTGTATGTGAAAAATGTTTTGATGAAAAGATAGAAGCAAAAAAAGATTTCTTTGGTTTTGCAAGTCCAGAAGTTTTTCAAAAATATAAGGAAAGTCGAAAGATAAATAATGAAAATTAGGAAAATTACTTTTTTTCCTGAAAACGTTTTGAAAATTGTTACACCCTCGGTCGGGGTGTAACTTTTATTTTTATTAGTTGACTTTATTTTAAATTACGTTATAATAATAGTGAACATAAAAAGTAGATTTTATTTAGAAAGGGAAAGACTATGAAAAAAAGAAAAAAAGAAGACGACATAAAACGCTATGCTGAATTTATGGGTACAAAAAATGATATTTCCGAGCAAGTTTTTGATAATATTAATACCATAAAGAAATGGAAAAAAAGTTTCTTTAATTTTAACATAGATATTGCTAAACTAAAAAAGGGAAAAAAATATTTATTCATGGTTCCAGTCAAGAGCACAGAAGAAGAAATTAAGCAATTCCGCGATTTTATGGAAAAACAAGGAATCATCCCTCTTATAATTAAGAATGGCACTGGTAAAGTTGAAATAGAATACAAAGATGGAAGCACACAAACAATTGAAAATTTTGCGTTAAATGAGGAACTTGAATAAATAACAGGTTTTATTTAGAAGGAGTGATATTATGGTATCGAATATAATATTTGAAAAACAATCTGATTATAATCCTAAATATAAAGTTAGAGTTGTAAAAGTTAGTCTTGATGATATAATATATTTTTCTCAAATAGTGGAAAATGATAAACCTGTTTTTGAAAGAATGTATTCATCCAAATCTTATGCAATAAAAAAAGCGTTAGAGTTCGATGATGAGTCTTGGTATAAAGATATTGAAATATTAAAAAAATTTAAAAATAAATAAAACTTTACTTTTATTGAAAGGAGTAAATATATGGATGGAAAGAGAAGATTCTGTACTTACTTAGGAGGATATACTTATCGTCTTAGGAATATTAATTATGAAGGCTATCCTTTACGTGGGAATGTAAGTAGATGTAGCAATTCATTAATACATATAAAGGAAACAGAAGACGGGTTAGGATTTGAAGAAAATATAGACAAAGATAGTGATGAATTTATTTTTGTCCCAGATTTAGAAGGTAAATCACCAGAAGTTTTGGAGATGTGTAAAAAAGCTTTACCTGAATATTTGCTTGCTTCGATATGTTCTGATATATATCTTCTTAAAGATGGGGAAGAAAAGCCTTCTAGTGAAGTATCTTGCGGAGAAATAACCTATGATATACATCTAAAATTATTTGAATATATTCCTGAACATTGTTATTTCAAAGCAAAAGCAATTACTAAAGAAGAGTTTGAAGAAGGGTCTGCTGAATATCAAAATAGAGACATTTCAGCATATAATGTAAAGTACGACCTTAAAGATTTAGTATTTGTTCGCTGGGATTTATATGGAAAAGGAGATCCACGTACTTGGTGTAATGAAGCTACTAAGCAAGGGTTAGAATTAATTAAATGGGAGGGGCACCCAATTGGCGATTGTATCTTTATGCTATTTAAGCATAATGGAAAGAAATTACCAGATTTCCCAGCTGGTGACCATTTTGGTGATGAAAAAAGAATTTGCCATAGAACAGAGACAGGAAAAAAGATTTTAACCTATTTCCCTGAATATGTAAAACCGATTAAGAAATAAAACTTTGTTTTTATTTTAGAAAGGAAATAAATATAAATTTAGAAGAATTAGAAGATAAATATAACAATTGGATTGAAGCAATTGCGACAAGAACTCATTTTAAAAAGGCAGACTTTTATGAAGAAAAACATATTTTTGATGAAAATATGTCTGTAAAGTGGAATAGAGAAAAGGTTAAGGCAGAGAATCAAAGAATGGAGACCATAAATAAGCTTCAAAATGAGAGAATCGACGCATTAATGAGAGAATACGAAGATGCTTTAAAGCAATTTTTATTAACTGATGAAGAGTTTGGTAATGGACAATTAACAGAGAAGCAATTAGAAGAAATTCAGGGATTCGTGATGAAAGAATTTGATGATGATATGAATTTTTATACTACCATGCTCATTTATAAAAAACTTATTCGATTAATATTTGCATGTATGAAAGGTTAAAAGATTTAGAGGTGTTTTAGAAATGTGTGATTATGTATTTGAATTAAAGGATATTGAAGATATTAAAAGACTATGTAATTATAGTTTTGAATATTCAAATTTATATGAGGGATATGTTAGATACTATGATACAGGATTGAGTATGATAAGATTTATTGTTTTTGCAGATGAAAAAAGAAAAGGTAAACTTTATGTTGATAGTTCTGTTATATGGGATATTTTTAAAAAAGAAAGAATTTTATTATTATTAAAAGATTTAGGCATTGATCATTTATTTAAAGAGGTGATAGAATGATATATCGATACAACAAATTAGTAATTACTTTAGAAGACGACGAAGTTTATATGCTAAACGATATATTATTATTTGCATTGGATTATGATGCTGAAAATAATAAAACAAAGTTAACAAATGGTAAAAGAGAATTTGCTAGAAAGTTAGTTGATATTACTGATGAAACTAAAAATTAAAAAATAAGGATAAGAGTGAATAGAATATGAGCATGGAATCAGAAGCATTAGAAAAATTATTATCATTTGCATTTGTTATGAGTGAAAACATGGTTGGTTTAACAAAGGGAAATTATGATAAAGATACATTTATCAAAAAAACCTATGAGTATCTACATAAATACAATGTTGGCTTTTGTAATAAACTAAAATTAAAACAGGCTTTATACCGCTTAGAACACATCGAGAATGCCAATCCTAGCAAAGCGTTAGAATTAGTAGGTTATTTAAAAGACTATCATTTAAATGCGATGCCATATTATGACTGGTTAAATGACATAGAGAAATATATTTTAAAAGCGCAAGAGCAATTTGATGATCTAACAAATGAAAATGCTGAGTATAAAGAAGTACTTAAGATTATTAAGGAAAAGATGGTAAACATTTTATTATTAGAACTAGCTGAGAATGTAGATGAGTACAATGAAAAAATAGTTCCTAATGGTAGACTTACCTCAGAAGAGTTTGATTTATTAAAGAAGTGGTCAGAAGGAGAATAAATTGTGAATTATATTAGAAGTAAAGACGGTATATTTGGTGTGTTGAATTTAGGAGGTTTTTATACTGATAATGTAAGAGATTATCCTTTAGAATACGCCTTAAAAACAGCAGATAATCCAATAGATTTATGTGACGGTTTTTACAATGAAATTGAAGGACGTGAATTTAGTTTTGAAAGAGCTTTTTCAACCTTTCTTGGAGCTAAGATTCAATACGATTTATATAAGTCCAACGGCGAAAAAGTAACTTTAATTGGTTTTATTAAAACAGATAGAGGTTTATTATTTTGTCTTAAATACAACGACAGAGATAAAGATTTTCGTACTTTTTGGGATAATATAGATTTTAAATATTACAATGAATGGAAAGAAAAGATATAAATGCTTATTGAGTATAAAAATATAAAAATGGAATATATATCACAAGTTGAACCTACTGGTATTTATTCTACAGGAAGTATCATTGCTCGTTTAGATAATAAAAAGAGTGTTCAAGATATTATTGAGATAATGGATGAAATTAGAACTAAACATCAATCAGAT
>AUXO014667863.1_pt1 | contig 34070 bp, 53 predicted proteins | sample 768731 | NCBI WGS metagenome assembly AUXO01 (sample SAMN02715735, study PRJNA202380) | gut metagenome | biome: sheep rumen | host: Ovis aries | place: New Zealand: Palmerston North
AGGCAACGGTTAGCTGACTCAGCATAATAATGTCCGTCTCCATAAGAATCAGCATAAGCCGTTTCCTTACTATACACACCCAAAGTATCAGCATACCTGCCTCCTCTCATAAGTGCAATAGTGCCTCCAGACGTACCCTGAAGACGATTATAAAATCTTCTAATAACTTTATTTTGTGCTTCAGCAAGTAAATCAGGATTTGGAGTATCCGAACCTTCAATATTAAGTCCGCCATGAGGTTTTGTAAGCTACATAAGATAATTAACGGTTCCTAAATTCCACCAACTATTACCTATAACTTCCCACTTATCTCCTTGGAAATTATCATATCCCATTACATTCGTACTATTTACTGTGCCTCCCCAAGTTCCATCAAGTTTATAATAACCAGCAATCTTTGGTCCGTTACCATTACTGAAACTAGTAGAAGTATTAGTATCATTCTTGTAATTAACATACCAATTCTCTGAAGTAGCATTCTAAGTATAGTCGGCATCTTTTTTATGTCCAGCAGTATCACGCATTCCAAGAAAATCAGTTAATCCCGTGATTTTTTGATAATCATGAGTTCCTGTACCACATTGCCATTGGCTATTTCTACATCCATATTTGGCATAATATAGATTTGCTACATCTTTCGATTGCTCATAAGAAAATGCGTGGAAACTTCCACCATTTTCATTGCTAGCACCTCTACGATAGCAGTTTTCTTGCATTATTCCGAAGTTAGTATAAGCTGTTGCAGCATTACTTCTAGAAAAATATGCAATCTGTCCTAAACTATTTGTACCGCTTGATGCTTCATATACTCCACCTAGACTTTCTTTATGGAATACCCAGAAAGGCTCCCAATCTACTGGATTATTACTATTTGTCATCCAAATATAATTCCATAGATAAGTATCATCAAATCCTCCTGCACTTTGTGTATCCCAAAGTGATGAAGGGATTGTCACATATAAGTATTTGTACTTATTTTTATTATGATAAAGGAATGGTGAATATAAGGTATAACCACGACTTTGAGCATCTAATGTAGAAACAAGCGATGTATATCTTACAATATTATTAGAATCAACAATAGCAAGACATGTTACATTTTCAACCCAATATGCAGGGAATTGAATATGATCATATTCAGAAATGTCAATACGAATAGTATTATATGCGCTATTTTGTAGTAGAGACACATCTCTGCGATTCAAATTATTAATAGTAGTATTACTTGCAATATAATAATTAGGTACATATAATATACTTTCGGAAGAATTTGCTAAATTACCATATTCTACTGAAATTAGATCTTCTAATTTAATTAACTATCCTTTTGCAGCAATTTTTTCAGGAATAGTTCCATCAACTGTAGGTAATTCATCTGATTTATCATTAGTACTGAAGAAGATATAACGAACGCCATTTTGATAGTCATTTACTCCTTTATAATAGTATTCTGGCTCTTTTATCCAGACATCATATACAGGTCTTGCAGAATCACTACCTCCACGAATATAAGATTGTGCAGAATTATCTTCGCCGTTTAAGAAGTTGTTTCTATTATTATCATCAAGTTGTAATAGAATTTCAGTATCAGTCGAAGCCTTATACTTACCTATATATGCATGTCGTTTATTTAATATAATACCAATATGACCACTTGGTTTATAGTCTGGAAGTCCAGATCCATATCCAGTGTTGTTGTCAAGATTAGTAATATTATACATATCATTAATCCAGTTGGCAAAATTTCCTTCGTTGTCTAATGTATATTCAGTAAATTTAATACCAGTATAATCTGGAATATTTACAGACTAATTAGTTAATTGCTTGATCCAACTAAATAGTTCTGAATCTTCAGACATATAAGTTATTTCGTCAAAAACTTGTAAATATTTAAAGCTATTGATTGTTATAACAAAGTCATCTTTACTAATATTATGATTAAATTCCCAATTAGAATTTTTTGCTAAAACTGCTCTGATTAAGTCTAATTGATGACCATCACCATTATAATTATCAATATCTAAAGATTTAGGATATAAATTATTCTCAGCATCAAAAATACAGAATCTTTCAAGGAAGTAATCAATATCAATACCTGGAGAGTTCTTAATTGTAATCTAAGCAATTGAATTAGTATTACCATTTTTAGAACCAAATTTATATCCTGTCGGTCCGTAGAATTGGATTGTATTAGGATGATCTCTATCGAATATTAATGACGTACAAGAATCAATTGTAATACCTTGAGTTGGATATGGAATCTTTAATTCAGTTAAATTAGCAGAAGAAATGGTTGAAATTGATGTAATAGAATTTTGACTATCAATATTCAAATCTTCCATATATTGAGCTGTAGCTAAATTTATCTGATTCCATTGACAAGTAATAGAACTATTAGATGGATTAGTAATATGGAAATGTTTTAGTCCTATCAAATGAGTTCTTGGTGAACCCTCTAGATTCATAATATTTCCAGTACTAGAAACCCCCATTGTACTCAGATCGAAAGTAATTGTTTCTAACTTAGATAATGCAGTTGTATCAAACGAATCACCAATTTCAATGACTGCTTCTGTCGGGAAATTAAATTCATGACTATTAGTATTTGGACTAAATACTAAAGCGGACATATTCTCTATTCCAGAAAATATAGTAGCTTCAGCACTCGACGCATCACTTACCCAAGATGTAGTACCTGTTTTAGTACCTACAGAGCTTAATTGACCATTAACCCAACATTTATCTGCTAGAATACCATAAGCACTAAATCTTCCAGGAAGACTTGTCTTACTAAATCTGAATCCACACATATCCGATTGTTCAGAACCATATTTACCATATAGGTACGAATAACATTTATCAATAAGAGTATTTCTAAATAGGTATGCTGTACCTTGAATATTATCGATAAATGAAGTAGTAAATGTATTTGTATTAGCATTTCTTAATGAATAAGACCATTCAGTAATAGGTAATAGATACTTTAATTCTTGGTCTTTATTGTAGATAATATCTGGCCAGTTATTAGCGATTTGATTATATCTATTTTTCCAAGCGTTTTTAGATTTATTGGTTAATAGAACACTAGCAGCTCCGACTAAAGTTGCAGGAATTTCTCCGTTATCAACAATTTGTCCATATGCGCCATAAAGGGTATCGCGAACAAGTTTCCATAAACAATTAGAATGACCTGCAAAATTAGGATTTCCTGTATTATCAAGAGTTTGTTCTGTAGAAGTATAAGGAATAGTAAAATTACCCTCATTATCCAATGACTTACCGTTATTATTTACACCTAAAACAGTATCGCTGTCATAAGGTATAAAATTCCAGTGAGCATATTCAATACCATTTTCACTATTACTTAATAAGTTAGTAGTGTTTAATGCATTTGCTTTTTCAGTTTCAGTCGCACGAAGTTGAACATCCCAAGTTGCTAAAGTGCAGTTCTTAGTTCTTTGGTCAAGAGCTAAATAAATTTCAGTATAAATATACCACAAACACAAGTTCTTAACATTGAAGTGTTTAGAAACTGTATTTAGAAATTCATTTGACTAATAGATCTTACTTGCAGTAACTGGTCTTGAATCAGAACCATAATTTAGTTCGTCAGTACTCTTTGGCCAGTATAATTCACCTGCGTAAATACCTCCTTCGTAGATAAATCCGCCGACAGTAGAATTCCAGGTAATAGTCTATACAGCAACATTATTTTCATAATGTGAATACTTAGTATTATTAGTATTTGGAACTACAGTCCAATAACCTGTGTATAAAGCATTTCTCCAAGATTCAATGTCAGTTTTCCATCCTTTAAATCCACAAAGAACGTAGTCATAATTCATAATTTTAGAATCCCAATATCTAAATCCAGGAGTTGTTGTGAAACTCACCCAAATATATTGACAAAGTTCTGCCCATTGTTGTGCAATATCGTCTGCCATAGTAACATCATGTCCAGATTTACCTTTCTCAATATTTTCTTCACAAGTATCAATTAAATCAGTTAAAGTTTCACCATCTGCATAATCAAGAACTTCTTCTAAAGTATTTCCATCCCAAACTGGTACATTATAATTTCTAACTTCCCAACATAATTCAGTTGATGAATCACCATCACCTGAAGCTTCTTTGGGATTAGCTGGATCAGAAGAATCATTATGGGTATTTACTAAGGTACTATCAAAGTAGTCTTTCACCATTTGTACAGTCCAACCAGTTCCTGTATTGTTATTAAGATTCCAATTAAGCTTATAATCTCCAGGATAAGAAATATCATACTATGAAGTACTACCTTTTAATATTTCCGGAATCCAGTTTGTCCACAAAAGACGATTAGTACCAACTTCAATACAAAGATTAGGCACAGTGTGATCATAATATGATAAACCACCTTCTTGTGGTGTAAATTCGTATAATCCGAATAGATCGCCAGAACTTTTCTTATCTTGGTTTAACATATATTTACCAAGATAGTTAGGAGTATTTTCTGTATAATATAACTTTTGTAATTGGTCTTGCCAATAATAATATCCGTCTCCATTCGCAGTTCTACCAGGAGTTTCTGGGTTAGTATTTATCCAGAAAACATCAATAGGAAGTCCTTCAATACCAGATTGATAACTAGTTTCATTTCCATCTGAATCCTTAATACTATGTGAAGGAGGAGCAAAGTCCTTATAAGTATCATACATAGAATTAAGAGCAGAACAAGTGCCAGTATTATGAGTTTGAGAACTATCCACAAAGTCTGCTTTTAAACAGAATACCTTGGAATCTCCAGCTTCAGTTAAAGCAAATCCGCTATGGACTTTGATACCACTATTACTATTAGCTATTTTAACAACAGCTGCTCCTTCGGGAACTGAGAAAGTCTCTTCGGTTTCTGTACCTTCATTAATAGTTACTAAATGAGTTGAAGGGTCAAATTGTAAAGTAGATATTGATGTTCCTTTCTTATATTCTCCAGCAAGTTGTACTTTATCTACAGCATTTAGAACTTCACATACAAATGCTCTTGATAAGACAACATAATAAGTTAAACCATTGTAAATAAATGATATATCTGTAGTCAATTTTCTGTTATTATTTGTAGTAGAAGTGAATTCAGATGCATTCACTTGAAATTCAATAACATCATTAGACGCTTCGGAACCTAATACTGAAGCATAAGTAATATGGTTAAAACTAAATGTTAAAATACCATTATTATATGCCATGTAATCCGGATATAATACACAATTAGTTGGATATTTATAAATATTTTTAGACTTTTTATAAACAGGATACCAAGTCATTGTATTATCGGTATATCCGATATCACCTACTGTAGGAGAAGATGACCTTTTTCCCTACGATTTCATCTTCATATACCAACGAATATTATGTATTGGATATACACGAGATGATGTTCCTTGAATTTGGTCTTCGGGATATAAAGAAAGAATGTTTTTACTAAATCGATTATTAGTATTTAATGAGATATTTCCGTTCTCATCTGTAATCATATCTTTTGTTACATATGATTCACGCCCAGGAAATAATGCATGGTACTTTGCAACGATAGCATCCTTTTTCTACAGACTATTGTTAAAAGCACGCATATCACCATCAATTAGTAATACAGCATGATCAGTATTATAACTAGTAAAATTAATATTAGGAGTATCAATGGTTTCAAGTAAGTTATTTCTTGCAATTTTATTACCAATTGTTTCGCTTGAACCATAAGCAGTATTACTTAGTCCTAAAACTTGATCAGAAGTAAGAGCTTGATCATAGGCTCTCACGAATGCAATATTAATATTTGTAGAACTACTAGAGAAATTAATATCGGAATTATAATTGAATGCTCCATTCATCATAGTCTTTGATGAACTTCTAGTACCATCTATATAAATATGGAAGTAAACATCATTAGTATATAAAGAACGGCCTGCTTTCTTACTATAGAATACGGTATTGCCATTTGTCCATTCTCTACTACCATTTACTCCTTCACCTTCCATCACAACAACAATATGTACCCAACGACCATAACTGATAGGTGCAGCAGCAAATCCTTTAGAAGATTGGTCAAATTGATATCCAACCTTAACACGATCAGGAGAAATTGCAAAAACATTTACCCCGTTGTAATTTGCTGTAATACAATCTAAAGAAGTATCCAAACAATTATTAAATTGTACAAGCATTTCAATACTTCTTCCTAATTGATTATGATTACCAAAAATTCCTGGAAGAGTTAATGCAGCACCATTAGATAATTGTAAATAAGCAGGCTATCCACTTGCTGGGTTTGCAGGATACCATCCTGAACCTACTAATGAATATACTACATTAGTAAGCACACCAATTCTATTCGTTCCGGCAGTAGCATCTGCATAAATATTCACCCAATGATTTCTATCTGTTTGGTTATTTGACTTATATTTAGCATTATATTCATATGAAGGATTTGAACCTATAGGAATTACTCCCGAAACTTCTGATATACCTAATTGAATACGTTTATTATAAACTTCTTCATCGATAGTAATATAACTATTTGTATCAGAAAAGTTAATAACGTTATTTACCGTTCCTTCTCTTCCTACTACGTTAATTACATCTTTCGATACTTCTGTAGTTCCATCTAAGGCATTAAATGTAATAGGTATCGTAGTTGACGGAGCATTGAATGTTTTATAGTTAAATGAAATTGTACTATACTATGTTACGTGTAAAGTAGGTTCATAGGTATAGCTAGAGAATGCTGTTACTTCTTCACCAGAATCTGAATATTGTACACAAATTGCGGAACCGACAACATTACCAACAGGTAATTCAATATACAAATAATTAGAGGTGATTCCACTTAATTCAGATATAATTACAAATCTATTTATAGTATCTTGAACACATTCCGTTTTGTAAATAGTTAAGGTAGTATTATTATTAATACGTTGGCCAACTACTTTAGAATTTCTAGCAGTTAAATTATATAGAGTTGTAATGATACCAGAAACATTAGCTTGTTCACCAGTAATGGTTAATTGTGCTCGTGATGGAGAAGTACTGCTCCAGTTAATTCCAGAAGTTGTTCCGTAAGAAGTAATATTACTTACCCAACTTAAAGATAATTGAATTAACTAAGATTCGTGAGTATTTGTTGCAGTTGAAGTAACTTCAAAGTCTGCATTATTACCATCTTCAGACCATCCAGTCTCAAGAGTTCCGACAACTTTTACGTTATTTCTATCACCGAAATCCATAACTAGTGGAGTACCAATAGCTCGTGCTTGCGATTCTTCTATAGGAAGTTCTATAACACGAGTATCAAAAGGTTCAGAGGAATTATTAGTATAGAATCTAAAAGTTAAAGTGGACCCACCAATATTAAACTCTGAAGCTCTATCCGCAGCATTAATTAAAGTAACGCCACATTGATAATTCAAATAAATGGTACTTTTCTTATTAATATTACTAGTATGAGTTAAATTTCTTGCTTCGTTTGACAAGGCAAACGTTAAAGTAGGATAAATAATTTGTTTACTAGCAACACCAACAATCGGGTGAGCTGGAGTATAATAATATTGATTTTGGTTATTAACGAGTCTTAAAGCAATCTAACCATAAGACAACGTTGTCATATTTGTAGGTTCACTGTCAACCCATACTCCAATAGATTCAGCTTGACTTGGTACTGAAGTAGTAAAATTATATTCTTTGATATATTGATTCCAAAACTCCGATGCTGATACAGTTTTTGTTGGATCGACACCAGTAGTCTTTGATAAAATATCCTATTGGATTTTTAATAATTCTCCAGTTAAGTTAATTGCATTGTTATCATTCGCATCCGGTGATAATAACCCTTCAGTTGGATTTGTTGGATCCGATGCAGCTGCAATTCTTATACCACTAATCTAGTTTTTTAGTTTTTCTTGTAAATATGCCTCAATAAGTTCACCACTCATCTAATAGGTAGTATCATTTGTATAACCAGTATCAGGAATTGAGTAGTCCCAAGGTAAAGACGAGACAAAACTTAAATCTGTAAGAGCGATTTCTTCTCCATGATATATGATACTCAAACAAGCAACACCATTTAGTGTAAATGTTCTTTGAGTTCCGTCGCTAGGACCAAGTGTTAATATATTTTTCGCCATAAATTAATTATTTTTCCATCCATCAGTAGATTTCCAACATTTATCTTTAGCCCATCTACCATTTCCAAAACAACTTCTGATTGCCTACCAAACTAATTGAGAGGCAGTATGAGCATAGGACATGGCCTATTTAGCGAAATAAATTCCACTAATTTCTACAGAATTTATACGTATAGCCATTATTCAGTTGTAAAATATATTAATGAATTATCTACAGTATTATTAGCATCTAAAGTTTCGTACTCTGATTCGCTCATTACTTGTATTAAATTAACCCAAGTATAACCAGAAGTAGTTCCTGACCAAACTAATTTTTTGATTCCTAAATCTACTCCATCGGAAGTTGAAATAGAAGTATTATTCATTAATGATACTGGAGCAGCAGTAATACAATAAATAGTACTACTTTGTGCAGTTTCATTTCCAGGCATCATAACAACTACATAACCTATATTTCCAATACTTCCATAGAATACCCAAGTTATATTAGAATTAGTTGTATAACTATGTAACTATTGGATTCGTTCTTTAAGGCTATCCCAACTAGCAACATTATTTAAAATAGTAGGTGTAGAAGTAGTATTATCAAGAAATTCATAGTTACTGATTCTATCTGAACCCTCTCCACTTGCTAAATTATTTAAATTGACAGTTGAAAGTTTTATGATTTGCGCAAGACTGGAGATATTTCCTTCAATAGCAGATTGATCTGCTTCAATCTATGCAACGTCTGATTTGTAAGCAACAGTACGTTCAATTTCCTCAACATCGTCGTGTGCGGGAACACCAAACACAGCTTCTTCTAACTAAGTAATTTTATTTTCATGCTGTGAACTTGTTCCAGATAATGTAGCTAATGTACTACTTGTTTGACTTTGAAAATTAGACAAATTAGTATTTATAATTCCAATTTGTGTATCAAAAGTAGAAGCTGTAACATATCCTGTTAAGTCGATATCTTCTCCAAGACTATCTACATGAGAACCTGTTGACCAAGTACCCTCTTGAAGACATAAATATTGAGTAAATCCATTTATCTCATAAACTACTGGATCTCCCTAGATTTCTGTATAATCTACAACATAAGCATATTGACCTACTAGAGGATGAGGTACAGTTTGAGTTAATAAGCTATAATTCTAAAAAATACCTTTACATACGCTCATGCTGTTTGCAATACTAGTAACTTCCTGATTTAATGTAGTAAAATTACTATTTAATTTGCTAGCAATGTCATTCCAGTTGCTATTTATTGGAATATTATTTAATGTAATCATAGGTCAATAGATAGATTTTCGTAACTCCATTTAATTTGTGATGATTCACTATGACTTGTATCTAAATTTAGTGTAAATATAACTAATGAATTAGGGGTAATTTCTAACGGAGTATTTGGATCATCATAAGTAATAAAAATAGACACATGCGTATTATTCTTAATAATTATCTTAGATCCAATACTAGCTAAAATATGAAGTCTGCTTTGTTTACAGTCATACCATCTATTTTCAATATATCTCGGTAATTCAAGATGTATATTACTGTTAAAAACAATATTTCCATATTCCTAGAACCACCATATCGAATCTAATTTAGACAAATCGAAAAATTCGTTTTCGTTAAAATTGTCAGGAAATAAAATTCGATAAGCTAATTGCTAGTTACCTTGTAATGTTCCATTAAATATCCCTTTAAATTGCCCATGAGCAACAGTATTCAAAGCAACAAGAAATCCATCTTGTGTTACTAGATATTTACAATGAGAATTAGTATCTTCTTTAAATGGTTGATCACGGAATGTATTTGCTGTGAAAAGTATATTATCAATATCGTCTTCTCCTGACCAAAACGCCAATTCAGAACCGTTACTGTATCCTCCAGAAATTCCAGCATTGCCTAATCTGATAAGTTTATCTGATTTGGCACTCCCAGGATATTCTGAAGAATTGTCAGAAAACGTTTGTCTTAAATACTCATTTCTCGAATCAACCTAACTCTCAGTTAATTGTGGAATATAGTCGGATCTTAATACTCCTTTATATAAAGCAATATTACCTAATATACCTCGCCCACTAAATTTTATAACCTGAGTTCCATCTTGAATTGTAAAAGTTTGTCTATAATTTGCATATTCAGTTCCTAAAGTTAAAGTAACTGTATATCCACAAATAATAATTGTCAAAGTACTTTCAGAACTTCCATTAGGAGCTTTAGCTGTAATATTTAACGTAACTTCTTCACCAATATTTAATGTTTTGTCAATCGTTTGATTTAAAAATCCCTAAGTACTTAAATGACATCCGAAACCAGTAATGAATACAGGATTCCTAATAATTTCACAGTTCGAGTAATTCCATTTATTGAAATTAGAATAGATTGGCAGGCTATCTTCTGTTAAAGAAGTGCTAGATGAAAATTCATTTACTTTATCCTATCCGCTAAATCCTCCGTTAGCAACATAATTATAATGCCCAGCTAGAGAGTCTTCCTGAACAATTTTAACTAATGCAGTTTTTGCTTCAGGAGTAAGTGCTTCAATAATTGTAATATCTTTACGTAATGTAAATACATAAGATGCGATAGTTGCTCCTGTACTATCTATTGCTTTAATAGTAAAGATATTGTTTCCTAATAAACTTAAATCAGAAAATCCTGAAATTGTAAAATCTTGAGTTACATCAGTATGACTAGCATTCCATTCAACATCTTCCATGTTATTAACTGAAATGCGCTCAAGTTTCCATTTAGATACTAGGTCATTATTATTAATCTCTCCGCGATATAAATCACAATGCAATGATAATATTTCTGCCGAACTCAACTGAGTGATTCCTTTTGTATCTACACGAATTTCATAATTATGTGAACTCTCTCCGTAGATACATTTCCAATTATATATACTACGTGTATCAGTTGCATCAATTAACATCCAAAGTTCGTTAGTATTAGCAACTTTAACAATCATAGTATTATACACGAATCGCTCCCAATTCATTGTCCATAAATCATCTCTTGATTGGACAACATCACGGTCATCTAACGGAGCAGCTTTAGCTAGTTTAAAGTTAGAAGTTCTATTAAATGTACCTGTATATAATTTACCCATATTACCAGCTTATTTGTACAGTTGTATCCCCTCTATATTGATCTCCGTAGGTGTAGCGTATATAATTACCCTATACTCCATTTACATATACCTATTCAGGAGTACCTGCGAACCAAGTAGTATTGGATGCTGTAAAAGCTTGCTAGTCTTCATTCCATTCTAAAATTCTTGGGCGAGTAGTAGTTGGAATTAAAAACTATTGTTCAGAACTTCCTGATAATAAAGTAAATGTATAAGTATTATTTGACTATAAAGCCTATTTAGTTAATCCCGTGCCATTATCGCTTTGAGTAAGTGAAGTATAAGCGAATATTGGAAATTTTACATTTACAACTACTGTTGGAGTCGACATAATTCCCGAGGGAATAGTATAAGTAGATTCCGTACCAAAATTACTAACAACAGTAAATGAAGCAGAAGGATAACTTATTCTGGCATAATGTCTATACTATTTAGCTTGTAAATAAGTTACTAAATCGGGATTAGTTATAGTTGTACCTGTACTATCTGTTGAACTAAATAGAATGTCATCAATATAGTATATAATCTAAGATGCTGTTACCCAACTTGCATTTCTACTAGGCTAGAAATAAACATAACCTGCTGTAATTGTTGAACCCACTTCTACTGTTGTTTCTAATTGAGTTAATCCAACAGTATGATGTGTTTCAACACCAGGCCATTGTTCTTTAAACAATAACTTATCGAGTAATTCTGAAATCTACGTACCAGTTAATTCTCTAACTGTAGTTCCTTGCGGAATATTACCTACTGCAGCAGGCATATAAGCGGATGACGGTAGGGAAGATTGATAATTAGATGAACTTTTAAATAAATTTATCAAATCTCCCTACTCATCAATATCGCCATTAATATTTCCCCAGTTTAATGCATCAGTTTCAGCAATACCTAAGTTAGCTCTAGCAGCTTTACGTTTAGTTTCAGTATCAATTTCTGCGAGATATCTGTCACTACGAAGATATTTTTCTGCATTAGTTTTTTCAATATAGATGTCTACTGGGTAATCAGTGTTTGGAGAATAACCCTCATCCTAGTTCTATTTATAAACACGGATATTATTATTTGTCTTATGCTAAATATAAATTTCAGACATGATACATTAAATGTTCGTAAATAGTATTATTTGAAGGGATTTCTTGATATATATCTATTAAATTAATTAGATTTAGTATATGCTCATATTCAGCTTTATAGCCTTTTTGTAGTCTTTTTAAAAATATACTAAAATCATTAATGACTTTGTTTTTTGCTGCAACCACATCCATAATGCTTACTAGGTTCTGTAAAATCACCGCATAAACCTCCACATTTTGTAAATTCTTCATACAATAATTGAGCTTCATCATAATGATTTAAATCAATTTGATATTGTATAACGGTATACGCCATGTGAATTAAATCTCGTCTAAACTTCAAATCTGCATCCTCTTTACAATTTAAATTATTAGCTAAAGCTTTATAACTCGTTTGAACATAACATTTTCTCAAGTTATTTGTTATGAATAAGTGGAGAATGTCCATATCCTCTGGAATATTTGGATTGGAAAGGCTTTTCCAACTTTCTGACATTGCTTGAAACGATTCAAAGTCAAAGTCACTTATTTCATAAGATACAGTTCTCTGTAAACTAACTGTTTCATCGTAAATTACTTTAATTATCTTATTTTCATTTAAATCATAATATAGATAAGAAGTATTTAGTAATTGATTAGCAACTGCCCCACTTTCTATCCAAGCATTAGTCGGAAGAATTAGATGATAGATTATAATGTGTCCATCTTCAGTAAGGGGAATTTCTATAATCGAGTCCTTGCATTCCGCTGTTCTTGTGGTTAATTTAGATGATAGAATAGTTTTAGATGCACTCGTCTATAAAAATAGAGCATCTATAATTACAGAATCACTATATTTAACTTTTAAACTTGATGTAGAATACGCACTTTCTTCATTTAGATAATTAGTAGAATTGTAAGGCTCTACTAAAGTTAAAGTATCTATACTTGTTGAATACTATAAGGTAGCTAAATCCATAGAATAGTGTATTTGCTGTTACAATTTATATATTAATTAAAAATCTACTTCTATTATTCTTATTATTTAATATATACTTTTTATTTATAAATTAAAAATAAAATATGACATTCTTAAATTATAATAAATTTATATAATAAATAATAATCTAGTTGTGCTTTTAAGCGTATTAATTACTTCAATTCTGTTTAGGACTTAATAAAAATCGTTGAACTTGAACACTGTCCTGTAGGAGCATTGTAAGATTTACCAGACATACACTAACCACTTGCTGCCTATTGAGCGATATATCCAACCTGATCCATTCCGGGAATCATCTCATCTACTGTCATGTATGTTTCAACTCCATCGACGGTCTTAGTTACACACCCAACACTCTTTCTGAGAATACGTTTGCCAGTATCACTATCCGCCCATGCTGTAAATGAAGTTTCATTAAATCCAGAGCCAGCAATTCCAGTACTAGCATAAGCTGCTACGACACGAGAAAGTACTCCATTTTCTTCAAGTCCAACTTTACTTTGAAGTACTTCTTCAATTGATTTATTTGCTCCTTCAGTTCCAGCAATAGCTACTTTAAATTTAGTAAGTCCAGTTTTTTCCATATAAGTATCAGCAGTAATTACTGTACCATTATCAGTTCCGAATAAAATTTCATTCAAACGAGATTTTGCAGTACGATTAACACCATCGAATGAAATATTGGTAGTATCGTCTGATAATTTATTTAAAATAGTTTTAGCATCTAATCGACTAGAAATATAAGAACTAGGATTAGTCACAAATTCGTCACAAGTTGTTACTTTTCCTTCTAAACTAGTTAATTTTGTAGAAAGATTAATACGATCGGTTGAACCCCAACCATTTTGAGAAAGAGCTTGCTGTAATTTTGTATTAAAAGCATTTCCAGTAAACTATGTGGTTAAATTATTAATACTATTCCATTTATCCCTATCTAAGCCCCAAGCAGTAAATTCTGCTCCCACTTTTGTATTTACAGCTGTACTCACATCTTCTTCAACAGCATCTTTAACATTTTGAACTGCTTCATCAAATTGATTATTTAAATTAGTAATAGCAGTATTTAATTGTGAAATTTTATTATCACAACTCTGATCAACAGAATTTAATAAAATTTTGAATTTTGCAATTAATGCTTCGCCTTCAGATAAAGATGGATCGTATTTAAAATAAGATAAACTTGGATAAGCTTTATACCAATCTCTTGTTTTACTTACTTCTATTTTAATACACCAGATTGCTGGTTCTTCAAATCCGGATGAAATGCCTTCCGATGCTGCTTTTTTCGATTCAAAAAACCAACCGTTATTAGATAATACTTCTTCGTCAAGTAGGATTCCTTTATTTGTAAAAAGTTTTTCAAAATTTGCACCAACAGCATCATTTTGCGTTGGATATGTATCTTCATCTTTTGTATATGTATATAACTATATAGTAAAATGTTCTGTTGATGTTTGTCCCTATAATGTTCTAAGACGACTTTTAAGATTACTTACAGTATTAGTTAAATTAGTTACCTGATTCTCTAAATTATTAATTCTAGTAAATAATCTTCCTAGTAAACTTACTAATTCCTCATTAGGAGACCCTCCACCAATAGACTAATTATCTGAGTGAATTGCTTGAATTGCAGTTATTGGAAATACTATATCTGCTCCGGCAGATAATTGTTCATATTGTGCCATTATTTATCAAAATTTACTTTATCGTTATAAGGATTACCATCATTCAATTGCATTGCTTCAATTGTAACTTTACGTTTCTCAACATCATACCAATTTTCTCTATAAGTACGTTCAGTTTGAGCTTTGAAATTGTCAACCTAAAATTCTAATTGAATCTTACGTTGTTCAAGTTCAAGACGTTTTTCATCAAGAGCTTTAATTTGTTGCTGAGCTTTCTCTAATTCTTTAGAAAGTTGTTGAGCCTATTTTGTACTTTCTTCGACTTGCTATTGAAGTTTTTGAATAATGTTATTTTCGTCTTTTTGCTGTTTGATAGCTTTTCGTACTTTATATCTTAAATCGGCATAACCTTGGGCGCTCAAACATTCAATGATTGCTTCAGGTGGCATAACTCCGCCTTTTACTAACTCAGGAATTATTGCCTTAGTACGTTCCATTTCTTCCATAATCTAGGAACTACTAATAATATGTATATCAAAATCAGTTAAGGTAAAATGTTGAGGCAATGCTGTGAAAATCTTCTATTGATATTCTCCTAAAATAATTGTACCAGTTAATCCTTTTCTCCAAGTATATTTTGCCTAATTTAATCCATCCATTAATAATTCACAGATGATTAAATCCATTTGCTAAAATATATGTTTAGTAACAATAAATGAATTAGTAACACCTTGTTTAATGTTTGATACAGCATCACGTTGTTCAATACCATTTAAACGTTCTCTAAATACTCCAGTAATTGATGACACTGTAGCTTCTACAGAATCAATAGCCATTTGAATAGCTTGAATGGCCTGTACTGCTACTGTATCATCATATCCATTGAAAATAGTATTTAACGGTGCAGTGCCATTTTCATTTCTTCCCTCTTGAGATGTATCAATAATTAAATCACCAGCTTTACGATATGCTTGCCACTTAGCAATACGTTCTGCCCATTCTCCTCCAAGAAATGTTGGAATTAAACTAAAATCAATAATTTGTCCCTTAACACCACTATTAGCAATAATAGTATCTCGATAATAATTTAATATATCATATTTGTCTTGTAGAGCGACACATGCTAGAACTAGAGAATATGGTTTATTACTTCTATTATAAAAGATTACTCCATTTACACTTAATCCGCATCGAGTGGGATTATCCTAACTTCTTATAACTGTTTCATCTATTCCTTTAGTAATGAAAATATCACCATTGATACGAATTGTTTTATAACGCTACATTACAAAATTTTCATCAACTTCAATCCATTCAACTTCGTAAACAGGGAAGAGATTTTTATTCTAAGCACGTTTATCAATATTAGGATCATCTTGAGTAATTCTAGACGCAGAAATTGTAAATTTTTCAGTGCCTGGGATGTATCCATAATGGCTATTATCACTAAACGGTACTAAATTATCACGGATTACTTTAACTTCGTCCTTAGTTAAATCATGACCATATTTATTTAATATCTAATTTACTGTGTACCATTTTCGCACTACTACTCTTGATGCATCCTTAACATAAATTGAATCGGGATTCATATCAGGAAAAACGTCTTTAGTATTCAATACTTCAAAATTAATATTAGTTCCACTAGGAGTTTCCCCTGTTTGATAATAAGTCTCTCCACTAATTAATAAATCCAAAAGAAGTTGTCTTTTTTTAGTCTCAAAATCAGTAGAACGTGATTGCATGATATATTGTACTACATTCTATGCAGCAATTTCATAATCGGATACAAATGATTGATTTAAATCATCAACAACTTTATCAAGCTATTCTTGAATAAACTCATCAGATGTACTTTTTCCAGTAATCATTCTAATCACAAAATTATTTAAATGATTACTAAGATGACGATTAATTGCTGCTTTTATCTATAATTGTTTATCCCTATGAATATTACTTATAGTAGCTGCGTCTTTACAACTAATTTTAGGTAACGTAGGGAATCCTAAATATTCACCAACTAACGCATCTACATGCTTTTTAATAAGCGGTGTAAACTCTACTGAAGTTGGATTTCCTATTCCAAAGTTCTCTTCCAAATACTTATATTGTTCTTTATCACGTATTCCAGCGTAATAATTATATGCTTTGGTAAGATGTTCTTTTTCGACGACTAATTCAGCAATTGCCTCATTAGTCTTATCAATCATTTGTTGTTTAGTCAGCATTATAATATAAATCGATTTTGTCTGAATACTGTTGTATTTCGTTCAACTGAATGTCTTTTTGCTATAAGAAATGCAGCATGACGTAATTCTTCAGTCAAATGCTAAATAACTTTATCATCAGACATTGTAAATGTATATGAATAAGGTCTATCCTATATTGTTTCAAATTTTATAGTATATCCTTCAGGCTATTCATCTTTAATTTCAATCTTTCCAAGAAATTCTTTACCATGTAATTCCCGGATTAAGTCTTGGATCACTGCTTTCAATTCTGTATGGGTCATAAGCTTTTCTTTCATCAGGAAATTGTGAAAATTTTATTTGAGGCTTTAAATCTTTTGGAATAACTCCATGATGTTTATAACCTTTTTCATCTGTCCACCATCCATAATCTTGAAACTTTACGGACTAGTCTTCAACTTTAGAAGGTACTCTGGCATTTAATTCCTAGTCAGCTAACATTACCATACCAAGTGCAGCTATAATATCAAACTTACGTTTGTTCTCGTCATTATATCGTTCTAACTCATCGAGGACTTCTTCAAACCAGATATTATGACAATAATCTTCTACGTAAGACTATATTAAATCTGTTTGCATTTCAATAATAGCTGCGGTTGCTGGTGTGCCATAAGCCTTTGTACTACCTGTTCTTATATCAGCAAGAGTAGCTCTAGGTCGTTTCATGAAATATCTCATTTGGCCAGCAGTTTTCACCCAGTTTAAAAAACCTACACGAGTTGCTTCTACATTAACCTTCGCATTATAATATTTGATTAACATTAATGCAATTTTATAAGCAGTATTAATCTCGTTAGGTCGGTCTTTATACATAGCGACAATTGTAGGTTCATGAGATCCCATCGCTCGTTTCATAATAACAATACAGAAATCAGATGGATCTTTAGTTTGTGTCGAAGTTTGGGCTTTTCCAATATCGATACCATCAACTCCTGCAATATACAAATCCTACATTTCTGAATAAGTAACAATTTCATCAGGAATTCTATCCGGATTTTTCTTCTAATCATTTTCAATCTAACTACGATAAAGAGGAGTCCATAATGGATGTTCAAGAATTTGTAATTTACTATTATTATCAGGTTTCCAGCTAAACCCCATTATTTTATCGATATTTCTAGAGTCGTCACTAAAAATATAAGACAATGTTCCTCTTTGTGGTCTAGGCCCGATTTTATGAAGACGAATATTAGCTAATTGTTCAGCAATTAAAACTTTATTAAATTTATTCTCTCCTTCCATCGCAAACGCTTCCTCAGCTGTCCAACAATACTCAGCACAGTGAATAAGATAAGCTGAAGGATTAGCCAATTTTAGGTCTCTTGCTTTTTGTAAAATTGCTTTAGATGCTTCTGGCTCACAGTATCCTCTAGCATCCATTGTTTCATAGATTTGCGAATATGCAGGTAAGAAAAATCCTGTTTCAACATATTCGCCACTAGATGTACAATTATGTCTATAGGGCATGACTTCATAAGCTCGAGGATCATAATAAATATGTCTTAACCCTTCGAGATTTGGACCTTTATCACCACCAGTTCCTCCAAATACACCTAATCCGAACTTGTTTCCATTAATTGTTAAAAGAGCTTCGCCTTGGATAACCGCTTTTTCTAACAAAGGCCATGATCCAGCCTCATCATATATTAGTAAGTCGGCACGGTCACCTCTAATCTTCTGAGGATCATCTGCTACAATTCCTTGTACAGTAGATTGCCATCCTGACTAAACTTTTGTACCTTCTTGCATAATAAATTCACCAGAGGTTTTTTCCATAGTGGTATTTCTAATTTGTTTATTTTTACTCATACCACCTTGAGTATTTTTATCCAAGAAAGCCATCGCGTGCCATACCTTTTTTAAAGTTCTATCTACTTTACCAGCATCATAGCAAGTAATAATAGACATACTTTCTCTAATAATAGTAAATTCACAAGTTGCTGCTGATGCCATACATTCGGAAAAACCAAGACCTCTAGCTTTCATTAGTGATGCATTCTTTCTCTTCTTTTTACAGAAGTCTAAATAATGCCACCACATATATTGAGCCACTGTAAAATCAGGAAAACCTTCAGGACGTCCCGATCCAGCTTCTTTTACTTTATTAATTAACGGAAGTGTATAATAATTTAAAAAGAAATAATGAAATCCAGTCAGAGTATAACCATGAGAGGTATAACCGTCTCTACAACGTCTATATTCTTCTGTCCAGAATTCCCTAAATTTTTTACTACCAAAAAGATACGCACAATACTTTCCAGTTTTTTCGTAAGTATCTCTAGCTTCCATAAACCATTTTGGATTAAAATCTAAACTACGTTTATCAGTAATAGGTTTATATCCTGTAAGCTCATAAGAAAGGGATGCGTCAAAATAATCAATATCGCTATTTTTAGGAACGTCCCATCTAAACTACTATTGTGCTTCTTTTAATTTTGTTTCTTCTATTTTTATATCTTCTTTAAGCTCAGTAATTATATCAGAAGGAGTTTCTTTAACCTCTGGCACAGTAGCTTTAGAAGTTGCAGCTTTTTTAGCAAGACTACTTTTAATTGTCTTAACTGCTGTCTTATGTTGTTTTACAATTTTACTATTTGCCATAATTAAAACTCTCCTGGGTCAAAGTCTTCTTCAGCACCAGCACGTAATGTTGACTTAGCCTGAAGGTCTCTTTGTATAACAGCTCTCAACTCTTTGAGCGTTTCATGTACTTTACTTACATTACTTAATTCAGTAATTACATCCTTAGCTTTAAAGATTGGGGTACCATCCTCCTTCCTATCATTAAAATCTACAATAATATTAAAGTAGTCTATTAATTTACTAGCTGCATTTTCAGCTGCTTGTAGCAATTGATAAGAAGTATTCGATTCTTGTAATTTCTTGTATTTTCTACATGCCTCTCGAAATATAGGATCATTAAATTCTTCTTCAGTTAAAGAAGCGTCATTAAGTGCTTCCTAATGACGCTCCTATTCCGCATATTGATTATAAGGACTTTTCCAATCCAATGCTAAGTATATATAAGTAAATTCTCTGAATAATCGTTTCTTTTCTTTTGTTTTATCCCTTTCAAGTAAATTCCTAAATTCGGTTACTAAAAGGATTTCTGGCTCATTAAGTTCTATTCTGTTATTTACATTATCATATACAAACACATTCATACCATTAAATAATTAATTAGAGTATTCCTCCAAAATATCTTTTTGCAGCTTTCCCACCACACTTACATTCAGCCATAGGTTTTCCACATTTGGCGCAAGTTGCAGTTTTTCCTCCTTTTTTATCAAAGTAAGTAACTTCCTTATTTGATTTTTTAGCAGGTTCTTGGGTCTTTGCTTTTGGAGTTTCTTTTTTAACAACAGTTTTAGTAACATTACCTCCATTACGACGATATTCAACATCATAACCTTCAGGAACGCCTTTTATAAGACTATCTAAATAATTAAGTTTTGCTCCATATTTAGCCATAGCTGTTTCATCCTCTCCCTCTTGAGCACGTTTAGCTAACTCTGAAAGAATAGGATAAGCTTTTAAAATAATATTAATCTGAGTTTGAGCTTCTTTAGCAGTTTTCTCGTCTTCGCTGTTAGCTGCTTTTACTAGTTGTTGCACATAAGCAACCATCTGTTTGTCTTGTTGTGTATTTTGAGTTGCCATATTTAATTATTAAAGTGTATCCGTTTTAAATTGCGATTGATATTGCAATAAAGAATCATAATCGTGCATAATTTGATCTATTGATAGAGGTGCGACTGTATCCTATGTGACAGAATTTCCATTTAACTATTGAAGAGTTTGTTCTGCAGCTGACGAAGGATTACCCAATCTTTCATTTGCTTCTTGGTTATTTCTTTTGATAGAGCGAATTGCATTTATTCCAAAAATAGGTGCAGTTATAAAGCCAATAGTTCTGATAGGATGATTCGTCATTTGTTTACCTAACCATTTCGATAATTTATTCGGTTCTTTAGGATTTTTCGGTTCCTGTGAATTATTAGGCTGTTCTGGTTCAGGCTATGAATTAACAGGAGCTGCTTCCTCTTCATTAGCTTGAGCCATAGCATCTGCCTAGACTTGACGACGATCCGCGACATTTTCTGCATTCATAGTTCTATCATACAAGAGTTTTCCTAGTAATGTATTAGCGCCTAAAGTTGTCATTAATCCAGGAGTGTTTACACTAATTGAAGGAATAGCAACTGCAGTTCCATTAGCTGTTAAAGCTATTCTAGTACCTGAAGAAATGGGTTGCGAACTAAAATACTGTATTGATGCTGGTATGTTTGTCTAACTAGAACCAAGAGTACGAGTAACCTAACTAGTAACACCCGAGCCTGCTCCTAAACCACTCGCGGCTAATAAAAATGGAGCAACCGCAGCAGCATCCATTCCATACATAATTCCTTTATAATTTGGTCTTTCCTATACTCTTCTTATAAAGTTTCTTTCAGATTCAGTGTAATTCTCTGGTATCCCATAAATATCCCTCAGAGGTTCGTTTCTTTGATTAGAATTTCGTCTAGCTGTTACTGTAACAGCAGGAAGACTAATTCTTCCTTCAGAGTCTCTAGCTCCTGGAGTTTCCCAGGCTTTTACATCTGAATTAACTTGTTGCCACTATTTTCCTGCTTGATTGTATCTAGCATCTGTTGAAACATTTGTATAGTATCGAGACATATCGTCCGTCCATTCGATTTCTCCGTTTTGCCAACGTTTCATGTCAGATAAAAACTGAGCATCTAAGGCATTACTTGCATTTGGAATTCCTTGATAAGAAGTTCTACCTCCAACCTGATAACGTCTGATACCATTAGAAAAATATTGTATATTATTCATTATTTAACAAGTGTTAAATCTTTTGTACTCCAAGTAGCTTCTTGAAGTTTTCCATCGTTTGAAAACCAGCGACATCTAATTCCACGAAGCTAAGTATTGGAATATTCATCTTTGTAAAAATTTGTTTCCTTTCTCACCACAATCATAATAGGTTTGTTAGGAACATCTTTGTTTAGAGTTACGACATCTCCAGGTCTGAAGAATGTCTTATCATCATAGTTTGTTTCCATTCTTAATGTTGTTTTTTCTATCTGTTAAACCTTCATTTATTACACACATAACACGTTGTTCGTGAACAAGACGAAATCCAGTATTATAGAATGGAACAGTTATATCAGCTTTTGTGGGATACATAATTAAGTCACCAGGTTTAACAAATTCACAAGTAGGACCAACCTCTACAACACTAGCGACAGTTACAAAAGACTCTTCTTCGTGCCACTTTCCATCCTCTTCCGATTTATATTGAGGAGCAAATCCATTAGTAATAAGTAAACCACTATCAGTTTTCTTAATCCGTTGGAACGGATTTTCTTTAAAAGGTTCTACTAATATATATGCGTAGACAGGCATAATTTCAAGACCATTTAATTTATCTGATACCTTTTCAGCAAACTCTTCCATTTGTTTAGAGTGTTCATCAAATCTTTTAGTAAAAGTATCAACTTGTTCATTAAATCTGTCTCTATCTTTTGCTTTCTTTTCATTCAATACTGTTTCTCCATTAGTACCTAAAATAATTTCAGCATTAGGATTTTCTTTAATTGCAAGTTTTTCTTGCTCACTTAACAAACCATTTTTCATAATCATTAAAATTTATTCATTAAACATTTTTCATCTTTTACTCGTAACTTTGATTTAAGAGGACATCCACATAAACCACAAATCTCTCCAATTGGCGTTCTTTCTAGATTAGAACATTTTTTGCAAATCTTATAACGTTGCTGATAATAATCTGGAGTAATTCCAAATAGACGTCGGAAATTACCAATTACTATTTTAATAAAATGTTTAGAAAAGAAGGCCTTTATCCATTTAATTACCATTTCTTTGCCGGACATGAATTTTCTTCTCTTTTAGTTTTATTAGGTAAATAACAACCACATCCCTTAATTCTTCCTGGAGCAGGACTATTATGAGCTGTATTTGTTATAGGATCTATCCATAATTGTGCAGAACATACTTGTGTATTTATATCATATATAGCACAGTTTTTACAAATTTTAAATCGTTCTTCAGCGAAACTCATATTAATATATAATCGGTTGATGTTTATTTTTTGATTCTTCTAAGGCTTGTTGCTTTTTATAAAAGATAAGCATTTTCTCTACTTCATTTTTAAGATAAGGAACATGATATATAGTCATGTTGTCATTGTGATCAAAATGAATTAAAACCAGATCTTCAATAATAAAGTCTGGATTAATTTTTTGCATAATCCAAGCATAAGTAGATAGTTGTAGAGCATAATGATTATAATTAACATCATCAAGATTATTTAAAGGAAACTTCATTTTAGTAGTTGACTTTGTTTTTGAATTAAAAAAGCCTTTCTGTTCTATTTTTTTATTTGTTTTATAGTCTCCTAAAATTAAATGATTACCTTTTTTAACTAATAAATCAATTTGTCCTGCGACTGCGAATGTTTTATCTTTAGATATATAGTGAATTAAATATTCAGGATATATAGCCTCCTCTAAATCTAAATCGGTATAATCTTTTCTACATTCAAATTTACCACCAATTTCATATTTCTTTAAATCTATGTTCTGTGCTTTTTTATAAAGGCTATTTTCTAATTCAGAATGTATTTTAGTACCTCGCTCACAAGACTTAGCATTTTCAGTAGCCCAGTCATCTAAAATTCCTTGTTGTATTTTATTAAATTCAACTTCCTTGATACCATGAGTTTCAAGAAGAAGAGGATCAAACTTTTTAGAATTTAACAGAGACTTCTTTTCAATTTGCCAAACATCTGACGGCAAGAGTTTTTCCAATGCTTTGTAAGCCGACCAGAATTCTTTATCAAATGGTTGGGTAAAAGAATGAATCATAGTAGTTACAGATACAAATTTTCTATCAAGATTATTTGCATCAAAATACTTATGATCTTCTTCTCTGAAGCAAATATCTCCATTTCTTTTGTCATACTTCAATTTATCCATAAAAACATTTATCATTAACTGTTAATACTATTATAATCTATTTCCATTTTAAACATATTATTAATATATATATAATTAGAATAGACAAAGTAAAAGATATAAATACACTAATTAATTTAAATTTTATGGAAAAAATATTTATTAATTACTTTCCAGTCGAAGAAGGTAAATCAGGTATTAAAATTAAACCAGAAAATAAAGGTAAGTTTAATGCTACTAAAAAACGTACTGGTAAGACTACTGAAGAATTAACTCATAGTAAGAATCCTCTCACTAGGAAGAGAGCTATATTTGCTCAAAACGCAAAGAAGTGGCATCATAAGGAAGGAGGACTTATAGAATATTTTTAGGAAGATAATGCATTTAAAGAAAATAATTACTTATATTTAATACCAAAAGCTTAGCAAGGTTATAAAGTACAAAGAGGAGATACTTTTGGAGGAATTGCTTAGAAATACGGGATGAATGTTTAGTAGTTACAGCAATTAAATCCAAACATCACTAATCCAGATAAAATATAGGAAGGTATTACTTTAAATATTTCATAGCCTATTAAACAAGTCAAAACAATCGATGGTATTAAAATTCCTAATAATATAAACAACGTTGATTTAACTCCAGTTAATTTAAGTAAATTTAATACAATAGTAAATCAGGACGGTACTTTACTTAAAGTAGATAATCAATTATTATCTGATTTAGATAATTATTTAATACAGAAAAACATAGGATTACCTCAAAGATAGGCAATACTTTATAATGTAGTCTAGGAAGGAAGTACTACAGGATCTCATGGTAACGGTGCTTATGGCTATTTAGGATGGAGGGGTGATAGAATTCCGGGAATAGGTATTAATCAGATGCAATATTTATATGACACTATATTTGGAGATTTTAATGCAAATCATTGGAGTCACGGCGGAACTGGTTCTGGATATAAAACTGGAAAAGAAGCACAGCAAGTATTTATAAACGCAACTGATTTATCTTCTGCACTTAGAGCACTTACTTATGGATATGTTCGTCCAGATGCTTCAACTAGAAAATTTAGAAGCGCAAACGGCGCAAAATACTTCTAGACAGGTGGTGTATTAAAGTTAATATCAAAATAAAAAATGGATGATGAAAAATTCGACAAACTTCTAAAACTTACAGAAGAAAATAACAAATTGCTTAAAAATATTATAGGTTATATTTAGTATAAGATTTCTATGGCTAATAACGAAAATATGAATGATTTTAGTATGAATGTGTTAGCCAATATAATTAGTAATTAGCTAGAAAATAAAAATAAATATGGATACATTAAATAAAGAATATCTTTTAGATAGATTCAATAAAGTTCTCGATAGAGCTACTGAAATATAGCAATGGGAAGAATTTAAAGCTTACAAAGCTAAAGAGCAAGAACTTATCGAATTAAATAAAAAGGAAAATGAGGAAATATTAGGTCCTTATTTAAGAGATTTGTGGCATAGAATCGACTTTGGTAATCAATTGGATTCTTCTGCCTTAATGATTGCTATTGTTGGAAATAATTGGTTAGAATGAGTACGGACACGCTAGCTAGCTTTGATCTTGCAAATCCAAATACTAAAAAGCTAGTCAATAAATTAGCTGAGATTCTTTACAAAGAGTATGCACAAGATATGTAGGATATTGCGAATATTATAAATGGATCTAAAAAATATGAAAAAATTAATTAAGAAAGCTTAGTTAGGTACTCAGTTCATACTACCTCGATAGACAGCGGTGGCTGATAATACTTTTTATGCTAGACCACCTAATTCTTTTGAAATAAAAGAAGCATAGGAAAAGTATTAGGCTGAATAGTAGTAGAAAATGATAGAAGAATATTAGAAAAGATAGCCTCAATTAAAAGTAGATACTAGAAGTACTACACAAAGACAAAGAGATCATAATATGGCTATACAATAGGAAATTAAACAAAAAGCTAATGAATAGGCTGCTAATTTTGGTCGAGCTTTAGGTGCAAATCACGATATGACTGTAGACGAAGTAAATGATAATACTCTAAATACTGCTAATTTAGTGGGGTATGTGGCAGCTCCTTATCTAATGACTGCTTTAGAGTCTGGCTATTATGGAGCAACTGGAAGGCCAAAAGAGGCTGCTATAACAGCTGGAGTAGGATTTGGATTGCCAATAATATTTAACGGAATGTAGCAATTACCTAATGCTGCTAGAAGTTATGTAGTTTCTAGAGAATTAAAAAGAGGAATTAAACAAGCTACTAAACTTGATGAAACTATAGGCGTACCTGGGCAGATAGGTTGGGCACCAAAACAAACATTTACGGGTTATCATGCTTCTAATGAAAAAACGTTTGATCCGAATTTTTGGTATGAAAACTGGGCAAGAACAACACATAACGCTCCTTATGGAATATATATAGCTGAAGGAACTGCCCCTACAAAAGGATTTTTAGCAAAAAGACCTTATGTACATAATGTAACTGTTGAATTAGAAAAGCCTATGGTTCAAATAGGAGAATTATAGACAAATACTAAAAATAGTACTAGGAACGGATTGGAAAGATTTGCGCAAAAACAAGGTGCTGATGCAATTATTTTTCAAGACATTAAAGATAATCAAATGAATCATCAAAACATACTAAAAACTTTAAATCCAGATACTCAATTAATTATAAATAACAAAGCACCAACTGTACTTGGACCAAATAGTTATGTACGTGATGGTAGTAACATTCCAACATTAGATGAAATTTTAAATCCAGGAATGCAATTTATTAGAGCATTAAGGCACGTTCCTATAGTGAACGAAAACGGTTTTGTAGAATTGGTTCCAAAAGACAATATGTTGGCAAACTTTGCAACAGATATGAGGGCAGCTAATCATAGTAGTTATGGAGATTTATATGAAATGCCAGCTTTAATGTTCATAAACGAATCTCAATTAAAAGGGATAACACCATTCTCAATAAAACCAAGTGATACATTTTTTAGAGCATCTGATTTGCGAAATAGATTTAAACCGCAAGATATTACTTATTGGAGTTATGATGAAGGATTAAACGAAACTGCAAGATCTTTAGGTTTTAATGTTCCAAAAACTCCTGTTGATTTGTTAGCTGCAAGAGATGCTCATAGAGCTACTATTAAAGGCACTAAAGACGGAAAAGGTAAAGTGTCGATGTTAGAACGACTTAAAAAAACAGAACAAGAGCAAGGAGACCGAGATTTAGGAGAAAAAGCAAATTTATTAAGAAGACAATTTGAGCAGTCTTTATATAGAAGACCTTCATTAGAAGATTATAAACTACTAGAAACTAAAACTGGTTTGAAGGCAGATGTTACAGAAAGTGAAATAAGTAAGTTAAATAAAGTAGTTGATGAGTATAAAAATGCAAGAGGTGATGTAAATAAAATAGAAGAATTGTATAAAAAATATGGAGATGATCCAGTCATTACATTATCCGATGGAACATCCTTTGGGCACGATGATTTGGTAACATTGTCTTTTGGAACAGACAATACAGTGGGAGATAAACTATCTGAAATGTTGAATGCTACATTAGATCACAGATATGATAAAATATATTACGATAGAGCGTCTTCAATAGAACATGAATTAATGAAAAGTATAGGTATGGGTTCACATCCTAGACTAATTAATGGAAGAGTTGTAGGGGCTAAAGGTGTTGGAGATATGTCTTTAGAAGAATTTAATGAAGCTTTAAACAATCTAAGGAAAAGACTAGGAGCCAAACCTCTTGCTAAAGGCGGCAAACTAATACGAAAATAATATATGAATAAAATTGAAACAACCATATATTCTCATAATATTACTATTACAAATAATAATATTCATATTACAGATTCTTATAAAGTTAAGATTAGAGAATCTATGAAAAACATCCTAAATATATTACGTGAATATTTAAATGATAGTAATATTACAATGAAAACTCCATTTGATTATAGAAGTAATAACTCTATGATAAGAGAATGGATTACACATAATAATTTATACAGATTAGGATTATATCAAGATAGGGTCAAGGATATAGATTTAAATCATCCACAAAAGTGGTATGTAAAGATTTTATATGCAATTGGTTCACTAATTAATTTAAACAAATGACATTTGCTGAATTTTGTACACAAATGGTAAGTTCTGGCAAAACAGGCCGTATTTCAAGTAAACGAGTTTCAGGATTACTTCTTATTCTAGTAACTTGTTTCTGTTTTATTTACTGTAGTATTACAGGAACTAATACACCTGATATGGCTACAGCTGTTATTGTAGCTGCCTGCACTTGCTTAGGTTGTGAAGGATTATTTGATTCTATAGGAAAAATAGGTAAAGGATCAAATGGTTAAGATGAAGAAAATAAAAAAAAGCCGGTCCGCTTAATTGCGAATCGGCTTTTTTATTTCAAATCGATAATTCTTTGGTTCCTTATTCTATACTTTAATAGAATCAAAATATTGTGTTAAATCTACTTTTAAGCAAAATTGTCTGCTCGTTGTTCCTTGTCTCCTATTATAGACTGGCTCTAGTTTATTTAGTGTGTCTATAAAAACTTCATCGGTATAAAGCTCAAGAGGAACAATTAATTTTTGAAAATTACTATCCATTAGACGTGGTCGAACAATAAACTTGTGGATAAGGATATGTAATTGTAGGATATACAATATTATCATCTACAATAGCATCTATTATTTTGAGTAATGTTTCTACATCCGCGTCGGGTAAAACATTATGTAAATTATTTAAAGTCGCTTTTACATTAATCATAGTCTAGTAGATAAATTATTTAATGCGTCTAAAAAATCTATACACAGTTGTTCATTTTCTCTCCCTGCCTCTTTAAACCAAGCTACATCAGATACAACATGCTGTAGGTCTTCAATAAGAGTTTTTACTACTGCATCTCCGCCTTTATATTTATCAAAAAATAATTCTGGAGTACAAAGTACAGGAGTTTTTACTAAGTGTCTTGCACTTTTTTCATTATACATTTTTTCAAGATTCATATATCATATATTTTTTTATATTTGCTGTTTTTTATAACATGTAAATCCTTGGCATCTTTTTTGTCTGCCTGCAAGAATGTTGCTTAAGTTACTTCGCACACTTTCTACGGAAGCTCCTAAACCACAAATTGAATTAATATAAATGGCAGCCCCTTTAATAGTTGGGAATTCAAGCTCTTTTCCATTTGGAGAGATTAATACTATTATATTGTGATTCTCTTTAACAACTTTATTAATTAATGAATTTCTATATGAAAGTTGCTTTCTAGCTTCTATTACTCCTACTTCTGATACTTTGTCCATAATTTCCTTTTTAACTGACTCTGGTATCTCTTGAGAAGAAGGATTAACTGACATTTGATGATTTTTACACCCATAATTTTCAGTTTGACTATGACAATTTGGACATAAGATTTGTAAATTTTCCAATCTATTGTCAGTATGTATACCATTAATATGATGAAGTTCAAAATTTAATGGCATTCCTTGCCATTCTGTTATTTTACACTTCTCACATTTTTCTTCTTTTAATCCTTCTTTTATAAGACGACTTCTAAGTCGACTACTCGGATAATCAGAATTTTCAATTAAAATATCATCTAGAGGAGTTGTTTCTTTATGTGTTACATTTTGAATAGAATTCTTTATAAAAGAAATTTGTAACTTCGTCATTCTGTCCTTTATAATCTAATAAGCCCATGAATTCCCTTTCACGGAATAGTTCAACTTTCTCAGCACATCTGCTGTTGATGTAGAACTTGTAATTAATTCAATAAACTGACTATCGTCAAGCATTTCTATTTTATTAACCATCGTTATATAATATTAAATTTGGCGGTGGTACCCGGATTCGGACCGGGACCATTAGTTTTAGAGACTAAGGCACTACCATTATGCAATACCACAGTATTTGCTGTCTTTATAGCTGACAGCGAGCTTATTAAATAGTATATTTACTATACATATTCTTTTTATCTTCTAAATCTTTAATTTTTTCTTCTAAAAGAATGATTTCGTTACCGCATTCAATTACTTTCTGGCTGGCGATTTCTTTAAGAGCATTTATAAAGATACTAATTCCTTCATCCATTCTATCATCACTTTCTATCATAGCAGTGATCTCTTGAAGATTAAGAGATTCGCAGGTTTCTACAAATAAATCGGAATCAATAGACTGGCAATATTCATAAAATTTATCTCTATTTTCTTGGCAATTCTTCTCGATCTCATTTGGCTTATTTTCAGTATAAGAGCAAGAGAAATGTAAATGTCCATCTTTATTGGATGCATTAATTTTCAATCCATCTTGATCGAATGAATATTCTTTATTTTCTGAAATAGCAGTAAGAATATCATTGATTAAGTCGTTGTTAATTAAATTTTCTATCATAGTATTTAAATTTTGTTTATACCTAATATATATACTTCCTTTAAAAATTTTCCAAGTTAAAAAATGTTAAAAGACAAATTGTGGAAATTTTTAATCATTTTTTATTCCATTGTCAAGCAGGAGGAAGGAAAAGTTATTCAATTGCTTTTTTGAGAAGTTTTAAGGATTCTTCGTTTTCTTCAGATATCTGAGCGGTATATCCTAAACTATTTTCAACTTGCTGAAGACGTTCCTCTTGATGAAGTATTGTAGGAATGATTTTTTCTATAAGAGAACGATATGCTAAACGTAGCTTGTCATTCTCTTCTTCTAATTGAATGGTACGTAAACAATTATAATCAGTATAATCCTTTTCTCCGTCTATAAGTTTCTGAGCAATTGGCTCTTTTAATGAAAACCATAAATCTAAAGTAGCTTCTTTATCTTTAGCCCACTCTCCGTCATCTAATTCAATGTTTTGATGAACTATTGTTTCATCATCACGTGTTCCTAAATTAATATCTAGTAATTTAAAAATTGGATTATGCGTTTTATATATTTTAATACGACTTCTTAAAGTGTCGAAATCTTTACTATATCCAATTTTATAAAATTCTCCTGTTTGTATTAAATATAACATTAGTCAATAATTAAAGGGTTTTTAGTTTGTTTATCTTGTTTCAATTCTTTAATTTCTTCCATCAATTGATGTATTAACTTATCCTGAGATTCTATTTTATTTTGAAGGTTATTAATATTTTTAGTATTTTCTTGGATTTCTTCGTCGTGTTTACAGAGAGCCCATATTACTTTTTGACCTAATTCATTTAAATGAAAAACTTTCTCGTGAACAATATTGCCATCTAAATCTTTTTGAGCAGTCTTAATAGTAGTGAGATATTCTTTGTTTTCTAAACTTCGATTACATCTTGAAATTGTCGCTTCAGACATATTAATAAGAGGAGCTAATTCTTTGTTAGTATAAGTAATTTTTCCAAAATCTTCTATATCTTTAAACATATATTGTTGTGCAGATAAAATATATGCTTTTTCTATAAAGGATAACTGATCGTTATCTAAAAATGCGTCACTGAACGGTTCAAACTTTTTATAGGAAGAAAATATATATTGATTAGATCTCCCTACTTTTTTAACAGTGATATACTCTTTATCTTCTAAGCGTTTAATACAATTACGAACTGTATTAACAGATGCTCCACAATGTTTCATTATGACTGGTAAAGATGGGGTTGCAATATTATTTGTGGCATATCTTTTAATAGATACATATACTAATAAATCTTGCGGAGTTAATCCGTCTTTAGTCATGTTATTAGGGAGTTGAACGTGTTTCTTTGATTCATTTTCCATATATTATATTATATATATTTTTCTATCAAAATCCAAGTACTTTCTGATAGAATTTGTAACTTATTGATTCTCAGGCGATTTCACAGTTGATAGAATTAATTTCTCAAATGAGCGATTCAATTTCTGAAATGATAGAATCAATTTCTCAGTCGAGAGATTAATCTTTGTAACTTCTTGATTTTCAATAGGTTATATAGATTCTATACTTAATATTATACTTAGGATTCTATACTTAATGACGTGAATAATCGCTCAATTAATAAGGTACTTATAAAAATGGCCCCTCCCGTGTTTAATTTGGGAAATGATTTTAATTTAAAGTCAAAAGTGTGTAAAATATTTAAATTAATTTGAAACACCAATAGGAAAGGAAAATTAAAATGTTGAGAAATATGAGAGGGAGAAGAGAGGGAGAGTACACTACCCAATAATGGCCCCTCCGGGGTCTCGGATGGAAAATGAAATCAAAATCAGGCAATAACTAGTCAGATAAAATCAGAAAAATTATTGTGAGCAGTAGAAGAAGTTGTAGCTTCGTTCCTTCGATCTACTGCGAGTCCTGCCGAGTTTGTTGAACGGCGTCGTCAAGGCATCTCAGATGCGACGATATGGGCGACGGCGAGAGCATCGTCGTGGCTTCTTCGGAAGTCAATCCAATGCTACGGGCTCAGACGACCGAATCTTCGTCTGTGACTTACTACGGTTCAGCGGAAAGACGCAGAGCCTACCGAGGCATTCCCTAACGCCTCTTAAACCACTATCGCTATGGCACAGACCGTTCGCGACACTATCAACAATGAGAAGTTTGCTAACCTCCACATCGACGAGGCCAACCTGCAGCAAGTGCTGAATCTGTTGGTCGACCAACGTAAGAAGGCTGATCCCAACTTCGACGCTGCCAATCTTGACTTGGTGGCTCTCCTCGATGACGCTATCAAACGTCGCCGCTTCATGCCGACACCTGATGGCACCTACACCATCAAGGAAGCCTTCGTCTTCTTTTCCGTCTACGAGGACAGAAATGGGCTGTCGCAGCTCTCTGTCCATCGTGCTTATCGCATCACCGACGGTAAGTCTGACTACCAGTTGGAGTGCACCAACTGGGGACAAGAGAGGACACGCTACACCATCAAGGGCAATCCTGTGGTGCTGCCATTCGTTGTTAGCAACAACAACCTGATAAAGATGTCAGGTAACGGTGCTGCCAGCGAGTGGATACAGCAGACAGTTCCGCAGTTGGTTGGAGCGACTATCAAGGTCACCAACCACAATCAGCCTATCGACAAATACACGCCGAAAGAAGGCCGTGATTTTCAATCTGTCCAAGTAAGACAGGTTGATATCGTCCGTCTGAAGGATGAGCAGGCTGATGAACCTGCGTCCACGTGGAAGAAACTTGAGTAGTCTGCTATCTACCGACCTCGCTGCCTACGGGTGGCGAGGTTTTCTTTTTTCCAACAAGATAGTTTAGTCTCATTAACTAGTCACATTAATATTCAATCCAGCACAATAACTAGTCAAATGTATATAAGAATTAGAATTAGAGCAGTGTATGTATACTGCGAATACGGTCGAGTATAAATCGTATTAATTAAATTCGCGTAAAAATCTTATGCGTTAATAGGTAGAATATCTTGGAACTTTCATTCCGTCAAGAGAAGGTAACTATTTAACACATAAGTCGCCTCCAGATCTGCAGTTGGAGGTGTATAGATATAAAAAGGAATGAACGGAGTAATCTCACGAAATTTAGAGATAATCGTGCAACTCACACGTTACTGTTATTAATAACTTTTATAGAATAAACGGCTATAAGAGGTTGATACAGTAGACAAGTCAGCCGTTTATTGATTTGTCTTAACTCTTATGGTGAATTGGAGAATTTGCATCGCGACATAAGAGTTTTTCTTCTAGACACGTAGAGAATATTGTCTAGAGGAACTATTCCCTCTACATGAGGGGGGGGAGATCATAAAAATTTAAAAAAATAAATTAAAAATGGCACAAGTAAAACAAGAAAAAGCCTATATCGAAACCGTTCTCGGACGGAACGATAAGGTCGCTGAGAACCAGGCTTGGTCTGGCAGCGTAAGAAACATCGA